>Ga0210046_1000229_pt1 | contig 59477 bp, 52 predicted proteins | sample CryGeyCG2114_250_FD_185461 | JGI IMG/M metagenome (GOLD analysis project Ga0210046, IMG submission 185461) | Groundwater microbial communities from aquifer - Crystal Geyser CG18_big_fil_WC_8/21/14_2.50 (SPAdes) (version 2) | ecosystem: Environmental > Aquatic > Deep subsurface > Groundwater ...
CCAAATGGAGCTGGCTGCCAATGAGCTTTATGAGGATTATGTAAACGACAAGGAACTAACCGCTTTCACTTCACTTGATTTTGATAACTTCTATGAAACAAAGTGAAATTTGGCTTATTGACCTTGAACCTACAAAAGGGGCTGAAATACAGAAAAAAAGGCCTGCCATTATCGTAAATGATGACAGGCTGGTGAGATAGAAAACTCAAGGATACAGATGAACTTCAGTATTCCTGAATTCTTTCATAGAAGTTAGTAAGCTGTCAACTTTTTGATTCCAATATTGTTGCGAAATAGAATCATTTCCATGGTTCGTATCTCTATCATATAAATCTTGCATAATATCACATTCATTGATGTTTATTTGCATTAGTAAATTGATTCTGGGTAGATCCTTAATTTCACTACGTAATTTTCTTGCATAATATTCAGTGATATCAAAATGCCTTTGCTCATGATTGAGTACTTTTTCATTTTTGATATTATCAAATATCCATGATTTCTCGCAGTCAAACACTGCATAAATGTTAATAACAACATTACTATCAGTGTAATCTGCAATATCCTTCATAATTACAGATGTTGTAGCCACAGCACCTTCATTATGGTATATTAATGCTGGAAGTTGACCTTGGAAATCATCATAAGTGAGTTTCTCTGATTCTCTCCAAATAATTAATTTTGATTTGATTGATACTTGTATCGATATTAATACAAGCAATATAAATGTGTATTTTGACATTATCTTACCTCTCCCTCAGTATAGATTCACTTGTCTGCCGGTTTACCTGCCACAGGCATGGAGGCATGAAACTACGCTGCTATATTTACAATGCATCTATCCCAATCATACCCACAAATTCTGAAAAACTTACCACCCCCCCGATTCTTTTTCTTCCATCCTACTCCCCCAACTCATCCGTTCTGGGCCGTCTGTGTTTGCGGGTTGATTTCTTCGCCTGTCCGTCTTTGGGACTTACATAGCTGCGGATGCGGCTTCGGTTTCCATCATGGCCCGATTGTTCCCACTCGCGTCTTCTTTCACTTTCGGGAGTGCTTTTTTCCCTTTTTCCTGAATCGGCAGAACGGTCTCCACGTCTCTCACTTGCAGGGCGCTCGCCACGTTTTTCAAAAGGAGGCCGGTCATCATGTCTTTCTCTATTGGGCCGGTCGTCTCGTTTGTCAGAAGCTGGACGGTCATCGCGCCGTTCTCTGTTTGGACGGTCATCATTTTCATAGGTACGCCGGGTTCGGGTCGGAGCACCGGATTCCCGGTTTTCCTCACCATAGCGCTTGCTGCCCTGATACACCTCAAACTTTAAAAACCGGGTTTCGATGGGTCCGTTGTACAATGGAATTCTGCGTGCAGGCCTGAGACCGATGAATTTGAACGTGTCAATGCTGGGGGTGATAATCCAGGCATCAAAGCCGGTAAAGTTCTTTTTCAGTGCATCGCCTATTCCCTTGTATAAATCACGTAATTCCCCATGTTCTTCCAACCTCATTCCATAGGGTGGATTCATGATGATGATGCCCTTACCGGCCGCTGGTTTGATGGAATCGAAAAACTGGCAACTTACTTCAATATCTTTATGAAGTCCGGCACTTTTTAAGTTGTTTCGTGTAAAGCCGATTGCTTTATCCGATCGGTCGGAAGCAAAAATACGGTGTTTAAGTTCTCCCATCTGGTCATCGGCTGCTTGCTTCACCTGTAACCACAATGCCTCATCATATCCCTCCCAGTTCATAAAAGCAAACTTTTGACGGTAATAACCCGAAGGAATGTTCATGGCAATCATGGCCGCTTCGATGGGAATGGTACCCGAACCGCACATGGGATCATAAAAATCTGTTTCGCCTTTCCAGCCTGTCAGCCGAATCATGCCTGCGGCAAGCACTTCGTTGATGGGTGCCTTATCCGCTGCCACCCGATAGCCACGTTGGTGCAACGAATGACCGGAACTATCCAGCGAAACGGTGCAAATATTGTGGCTCAGGTGCACGTCCACGAAGATATCCGGGTTGTCAGTATTCACCCAGGGCCGTTTGCCCATTACCTCACGAAATTGATCCACGATGGCATCCTTGGTTTTTAAGGCAACGAAATGGCTGTGTGTGAGTTCAGAATGAAAAACATTGGCTTCCACCGAAAAGGTTTGTTCCAACTTAAACACCTTGGTCCAGTCGATCTTCATCACATGTTCGTAAAGGTCTTTTTCATCGTTCACCTCGAATACTGCGATGGGTTTAAGCACCCGGATGGCAGTACGCGCCATGTAATTGGCCTTGTACATCATGGAGGTATCGCCTCTGAACTTCACCCCTCGTTTGATAGGTTCCGCGTCAAGTGCCCCCAGTTCAGTGAGTTCGGCAGTCAGCATGTTTTCCAGTCCGGCAAAAGTCTTGGCCACAAAATCCATCCCCGGAACGTATTCTTTTAATGATTCCATAAGCGGCAAAATTAACTAATTTAGCACGGCAATAATCAACACCCTAAACTTTTAAGTGATGCTGTATGACGATAGAAGAAGCTCAACAAATGGTTGATCAATGGATCAACACCACGGGAGTCAGGTATTTTAGTGAACTCACCAACATGGCCCTGCTAACCGAAGAAGTAGGCGAGGTGGCACGCGTTATTGCCAGAAGGTATGGCGATCAGTCGTTTAAGGCAAACGAGGCGGATGCGGATTTAGCCGATGAACTGGCCGATGTGCTGTTCGTGGTGATGTGCCTGGCCAACCAAACCGGCATCGACCTGACAGATGCATTGAAGAAAAATATGGAGAAAAAAGAAACCCGCGATGTAAACCGACACCGGCACAACAAAAAACTCTCCTCTTAGTTTTTCTTAACAATAGAAAGTATAACTGAATTTGCATTTCATTTATTTTTGATCCCATTTCCACTTCAAGTATGTAACCAAAATCAATGAAACATTCTTTAATCTATCTCATCCTTTTCCTTCTCCCGTTAAGGATTTTTTGCCAAAACCCTACCATCACTGGTCATGTTTACGATAAAAAAACAAGTGAACCGCTGGCCTTTGTTAATATAGTGGGCAATGACGGACGAGGTGCAGTAACGGATATCGATGGGAAGTTTTCGATTGTAAACGGAACAAATACACGCACCCTTTCCATTTCCTACGTAGGATACCAACCGCTTATTTACCAGGTGAATATCGGTCAGGATTTTCAAAAAATATTGTTGGAGCCAAAGGTTTTTGACCTGGAAGAGGTGAGCATCTTTCCAAACGACAATCCGGCCCACCGCATCATCAACAACGTGATTAATAACCGCGACCTGAACAATCCCGAGAAACTGAAGGCCTTTAGTTATGTAGCCTACGACAAAATGATCCTGACTGTAAACTCTGACTCGCTGATGAGCAGAGACCCTGCTTTGCTGGATAGTGTAGAGATGAAAGCCCGTAATTTACTCACGAAACAGGATTTGTTTATCACAGAAACCGTTACCGAACGAAAGTACCTCGCTCCCGGATTAAACCAGGAAAACGTGTTGGCTACTAAGGTCTCCGGGTTTTCTGATCCCATCATTACCTTTATGATTTCGCAAATCCAATCCACCAGTTTTTATGATGAGATGATTGAGATTGCCGGAAAAAAATACATCAATCCCATCAGCAAAGGAAGTACCAAAAAGTATTTTTTCCTGATAGAAGACACCACCTTTTCAGCAACAAGCGATACAATTTTTATCATTTCCTATCGTCCTATGAAAGACACCCGTTTTGAAGGCATGAAGGGCTTTTTGTCGATCAATTCAAACCGCTGGGCCATTCAGAACGTAAAGGCCGAACCCGCCAATGATTCCACAGCCGGATTTAGCATTAAAATTCAGCAAGGGTACGAATTCATTCAGGATCATTGGTTTCCCACTCAACTTAACACCGATGTTTCACTTCCCATGATTACGGTGAGCGACAGCATTAACAACTATCCCGTGATTGGAAAAGGCAGAAGTTACATCCGGGAAATCAACCTGAACCCGGCCATTAAAAAAAGTGATTTTGGCTACCACGAAATTGAGATTGAAGCAGGTGCAACCAAACGAAAAGGGGAATTCTGGCGCGAATTTCGTGTCGACAGCCTTACCGACAAGGAAAAAGAAACCTATCGGGTAATTGATTCTTTGGGCAAAGCCGAAAATTTTGATAAGATGGCTTCTACTTTTCAGACTTTGCTCAGCGGTAAAATCCCCTTTTATTTTATCGACCTCGACCTGAACAAGATAGTGCATTATAACGATTATGAAGGAATCTATCTGGGTGCCGGAGTACACACCAACGACCGCATATCAAAACGTATTAAAACCGGACTCTTCGCAGGTTACGGATTTAAAGATAAAGAGGCTAAATACGGTATGGATGTATCATGGATGGTGCATAAACGATCCGAGTCCACCATTCAGCTTGAAGCCTACAATACCGTTATCGCTTCGGGTGAGACCAGGTTTTTTGATGATAAAAATCAAATCTGGCGTACCTCCGATTTCTATCAGTTTTTCGTGTCGAGAATGAACCCGACTGTGGGAGGCGAACTGAATTATCTGTTCAGGTTAAGGCCGTTGCGCGATTTTAAATGGAATACGGGAGTACGCCATCAGCAAAAAAAAGCAACCAGCGATTATTATTTTACAAACGAGCTCCTGCCGTTGGATGAACAACTTACCGATTTCAACTTTTCAGAACTCAGCCTTGGGTTTAGATTTGCCTTCAGGGAAAAAATCCTTCATACCACCAAAGGTCAATTGTCGTTTGGGTCGAAGTATCCGGTGGTTTGGGTTAACTATATTCGTGGATTAAAAGTAGCAAATGGAAATTTCGATTTTAACCGCCTGGATATAAAGGTTGAATACACACACAAAACCAAATATTATGGAGAGTCGACCATCAAAGTGATGTCCGGAATCATCGATGGGCAACTGCCCATCAGCAATTTATATAATGCGGTGGGCACCTACCGGATGGTGGCACTTTTGGCTCCCGGAAGCTTCGGGACCATGCGCACCAATGAGTTTTTTTCTGACCGATATGTGGCCTTATTTCTAAATCACAGCTTTGGACAGTTGTTGTTTAAAACCGGTAAATTTAAACCTGAAATCAACCTGGTAACCAATATTACCTTTGGCACAATGAACCACCAGCAAAACCACCACAACATTGATTTTAAGACACTTGAAAATGGCTATTACGAATCCGGTCTGGTCATCAGGAAGTTGCTGAATTTGCAAATTTACGACCTTGGAATAGGTGTTTTATACCGTTACGGATCTTATGGATACATTGATGCAATGGACAACATCGCGTTTAAAATCAGCCTTTATTATGGTTTTTAGACGGCAATTGTCAACCATGGGGCAGCCATTTTGTCACTTTATTTCGAAATCAACTTGATTGCGCTGCATCATCCTTTCGCCGAAGTAATTATTTAATACGGAACATTAAAATCCGAGCTGTTACCACTTGCAAATCAGGTTAAATTAGCTTATATTTACCTCCCTTAATATTGATCAGGTAAGTATGACAGTTGACATGAACAACCAGCTTTATCAATACATAAAACCCATTGTAGGCTTTTGTGCCCTGGTTTTTATGACGTGGTACTTTGCTGATTTGGTAGGTTATATTTTGGTGGCCGTCTTTCTGTCGATGACCGGAGCTCCATTCACAAAAATGTTAAACACCTGGCGAATCGGCAAACACCACCTGCCGCATGCTGTAAGTGCCTTGGTTACCATGGTTCTTATATTGCTTGTGATTGGTTTATTGACCATGATTATCGCTCCATTGATTATTCGTCAGGCCAATATTATCATGTCGATCAATATCGATGATTTCATTTCTCATTTTGATAAGCCAATGGGCAAACTGGATGCCTTCCTGGCACAATACAATTTGATAAAACCGGGTGAAACTTTTTCACAATATATACGAACTCAGGTTCACGGCGTATTCGACATGACACAGTTTCGGGAATTCTTCACCAATATCATCAGTGCCACAGGTTCGGTGGCCATCGGCATTTTTATCGTCATTTTTCTGACCTACTATTTTTTGTTTGACGATGGGTTAATCAAGAATGTGCTGTTAATTCTGTCACCTGACAAATATGTTGAAGACATCAGTAAGGTATTGCACGATTCAAAATACCTTTTAGTAAGATATTTTCATGGGGTTTTGCTCGAAGTCGTTATCATGATGAGCCTGGAGACTATTGGGTTGCTCATCATGGGCATTCCCAATGCGGTGTTGATTGGCTTTATTGGCGGATCAATGAATGTGATACCCTATTTAGGCCCTGTCATTGGTATGTGTTTGGGTATTTTGCTAGGCTTACTTTCGGAACTTAGTGCCGAAAATTACGACATATTAACCTACACCATTTTTAGCGTGGTAGGAGTGTTTGCCGTGTCCAAGATCATTGACGACCTCCTCTTGCAGCCTCTCATCTATTCAAGAAGCGTAAAAGCGCATCCGGTCGAAGTTTTTCTGGCCATTATCATCGGCGGTAAGCTTTCAGGGATTGTTGGCATGATTTTGGCAATACCTATTTATACTATTCTCAGAGTAGTACTCCGCCAGTTTTTAAACCAAATGAAACTGGTTAAATATTTAACAAGTAGAATGTAACTTTTTTCACAGAAAACGATATACCATTATAAACCCTTTTAAAAATACCACTATGAGTAAAGAAAATTCAAATTCAGGATTTGCATTTATTGCAGGATTGGTCGTTGGTGCCGCCGTTGGCGCACTTGCAGGCTTACTTTTCGCCCCTCAATCGGGTGAAGAAACCCGTAAACAATTGGGTGACAAAACAAAAGAAGTTGCCGATGAGTTATTAGATAAATTTGATGAATTGAAAGAATCGATGACTGATGTGATTGATGGTGTGAAACGCGGTACCGCAGAAACCATCGAAAATGTCAAAAAAAGCACCACGGAGATGCTGGATGAAGTAAAAAAGAATAAAACCAAGGCGGTTTAAGCTTTTTCATGATGAAAGGTAATCAGATTGGTTCTGCTTTTCAGGATTCGTTTGAATCGCTAAAAAGCTATATCGACATTCAGGTTAAGTACAATAAGTTGGTGCTGACACAAAAGCTTGGCGACATTACCTCGTACTTTGCTTTGTTGTTTATAGTAACTGCACTGGCAGGAGGATTGTTGCTTTTTTTATCGTTTGCATTTGTCTATTGGTTCGCCAAAACGACCGATCTGGATGTTTACATTGGCTATTTGATTATTGCCGGTTTTTATTTGGTTTTAATCGGGTTGATTATTAATTACAAAGAACGGCTACTGTTTTCACCTATTCGTAACTTGTTAGGTTCCATTTTGTTTGAAAATGAAATGCAGCGTTCTGCTGTCAATTCATTCAAAAATAAAGAGACCGTAACGAAAATGATAAAAGAATTGGATCATCAGATTCATCAACATCAGGAAGTATTAACATCAAAATTCCAAGTACTACAGGAATCGTTAACCCTGGCCAATATCTCGCAACAACTTTTTCAAAACATTTACAGTAAAGTAGTTACTTCGGGCAATGTGGCAAGAATAGCCTTTTTGCTGATCAAGCGTTTAAAGCAGAAATCTTCCAAAAAGAAAAAAAGCACCTAAGGTGCTTTTTTATCAGAATGATTTCTATACTGTCATGATGTCTTTCTCTTTCAAAGAGAACAGTTCATCTGCTTTTTCGATAAACTTGTCGGTCAGTTTTTGAATTTCATCAATCAGGTGCTTGGATTCATCCTCCGTCATACCTTCTTTCTCCAACTTTTTTGCCTCATCATTACCGGCCCTGCGCGCATTGCGAATCCCAATCTTGGTTTCTTCAATTATTGACTTAGCCTTTTTTACCAGACTATGACGGCGCTCTTCGTTTAATGGCGGGACATTGATACGTATAATATCTCCCTCATTTTGTGGGTTAAAGCCCAGATTAGCAACCAATATGGCTTTCTCGATGGCATGAATGGTGCTTTTATCAAAAGGCTGTACAATAATTTGTCGTGCATCAGGAGTGTTGATATTGGCGGTTCTTTCGATGGGTGTTGGCACTCCATAATAATCTACCCGGACACCAGACAGCATCGAAGGATTGGCTTTGCCGGCCCGCACCTTAAGAAATTCTTTTTCCAGGTGATGCAAAGCGTGGGTCATGTTCTCTTCTACTTCCTCGAGACATAATATGGCATCATCAGTCATAACCAATTATTTTTTTTAAGCAAATTTACTATTTCCATTCAATTTTGCTCAATTTCACTCGATTTTAATCAAACCAAACGGATTTTTGTCCTAAACGCCTACCATTGTTCCAATTGATTCACCACTGACCACTTTCATCAGGTTCATTTTTTTGTTCATGTCGAACACCAAAATGGGAAGGCCGTTCTCTTTACATAGTGTAAAGGCCGTCATATCCATGATTTGCAGTTTCTTTTCATAGGCTTCATCAAAGGTAACAAAGTCGTATTTCATTGCTGAAGGATCTTTCTCAGGATCGGCAGTATAAACACCGTCCACACGAGTTCCTTTTAAAAGGATATCGGCTTTTATTTCAATGGCTCTAAGCGCCGAAGCTGTATCGGTGGTAAAAAACGGGTTGCCGGTTCCTCCTGCAATGATCACTACATTTCCTTCGTTCAAATACTGAATGGCCTTTTTTCCACTCATCAGTTCGGTAACGGGTTGCACATGCAAACCTGAGAGCAATTTTACTTTAACTCCCTGGTTTTCCAGCTCGCCCTGCAATGCCATCGAATTGATTACTGTGGCCATCATACCCATATAATCGCCTTGTACCCGATCGAAACCCTTGGCTGCACCCTGCATTCCACGGAAAATATTTCCTCCTCCAATGACAATGGCCACCTGAACATTCTTCTCAGCAACCTTTTTCACGTCTTCGCAATAAGCCATTAGTGTAACCGGGTCGATTCCATTTTGTTGCCCACCCATCAAAGCTTCTCCACTCAGTTTAAGTAAAATCCTTTTATACTTCATGATGATTCATTATTTAACCACTATCATGCAAACCGGGATTAATAAATCCCGGTCCACCATTTTATTTTCTGATTATCCAATACTTTCGTCTTAGAATTTGCGCCCAAAACTATTATAATCCAGTTCTAGTTTTGTAAACTGGGTGAAAAAGTTTTTGAATTCATCGTAGTTGTTGTTGTTGGCGACAAACCGGTAGGCATATCCGGCCTTCAAACCCAACGTATCTTTAGAATAGATATTTCTCGAGGCGGAATCGTTTTTCACGAAATAATTGATGCGCCCGTCGCCCAGTTTTTCAATCAGCCACACGGCACTGGAGTCAAAAGTAATCATCGCTTCTTTGTCACCATAAGTGCTCAGGTTATATACTACTTGAAACACAGGTGGAGGTGGAACAGGAGGCGTAAGATAGCTGTATACAGGGATATCACTTACCGAATTCGACTTGGTGCAACTTCCCAACGAGAATACAATCGTGAAACAGAGTAATGAGCATATAAATAATGACGAGGTTCTCATGATGTAATGATTAAGTGCGAACAATGACCGATTTCATATAACCACCGCGTTATCTGCCCCGGCAAATAACATATTAACAGGCTAAAAGTAGTAAACTTTACAATGGCAAGATAGATATTATTAAAGTTAAACCAGATTTTTACCATGACATTGTTTATATTTTTTTCCACTACCACACGGACAAAGATCGTTTCGTCCTACTTTCTTTTCTACTTTCACAGGTTGCGATTTAACATGATCCTGGGTATTGCTATGCGCCTGCGACAACATGTCACCATGTTCTTCCTTTATCTGCGAACGATCGATTCCTTTTGGAAGTTTAGCTTCTTTCAACCCCGATTGGTTTTGCATAAAGATGTCGCCTTTAATTAGATACGATACTACATCTTTATTTATTTTTTGAATCATCTTTTTAAATAATTCAAAAGATTCAAATTTATAGATTAACAACGGGTCTTTTTGTTCATAGGAGGCATTCTGCACCGACTGCTTGAGGTCGTCCATTTCACGCAACTGCTCTTTCCATGCATCATCAATATGAGAGAGTGAAATACCCTTTTCAAAAGCCAAAGGAACTTCTGCACCATTCGATTCAACCGATTTACGCAAGTTGGCAATCACCTGTACCTGCCTGATTCCATCTGAAAAGGGAATAGCGATGTTTTCAAATTGGCTTTGATTTTCGTAAACATCCTTAATAACCGGAAGCGTACTTATTGCCAATCGTTTACGTTTTTCAATATATGCCTTGTACACTACTTCAAACAACTGGTCGGTGAGTTCTGAAACATTTTCAGAACTAAAAGTGGCTTCGTTAAAGGGTGATTCAACTGCCAGGGTACGATACAATTCCAGTTTAAACCCACTAAAATCACGGTTTTCCTGATATTCGTTGATCACATTTTCGCTCAAATCATATATCATATTCGAAACATCCACCGAAAGGCGCTCACCAAACAAAGCGTGTCTCCGGCGCTTATAAATCACTTCCCGTTGTGAATTCATCACATCATCATATTCGAGCAAACGCTTCCTGATACCAAAATTGTTTTCTTCTACCTTTTTTTGTGCCCGCTCGATGGATTTGGTGATCATCGAATGCTGGATCACCTCACCCTCGTCAAGGCCAAGACGATCCATGATGCCTGCGATACGTCCCGATCCAAACATGCGCATGAGGTCATCTTCAAGAGAAACAAAAAATTGTGAGCTGCCCGGGTCACCCTGACGACCTGCACGACCCCGCAACTGACGGTCAACACGCCTGGAATCGTGACGTTCGGTACCAATGATGGCCAAACCACCTGATTGCACAACTCCTTCACCCAGTTTAATGTCAGTACCACGACCAGCCATGTTGGTGGCAATGGTCACCATACCGGCATGTCCGGCTTCCTTAACTACCTGTGCTTCTTTTTGATGTAACTTTGCATTCAACACATTGTGGTGAATGTGCTTGCGGGTGAGCATCCGGCTAAGTAACTCCGATATTTCCACCGAAGTAGTACCGACAAGCACGGGACGGCTTTTTTTAGTAAGCTGCTCTATTTCATCAATAATGGCGTTATATTTTTCGCGTTTGGTTTTATAAACCAAGTCCTGGCGATCGTTGCGGATGATGGGTTTGTTGGTGGGAATTACCACCACATCAAGCTTATAAATATCCCACAACTCTCCTGCTTCCGTTTCGGCAGTACCAGTCATCCCCGCCAGTTTGTTGTACATCCTGAAATAATTCTGCAAGGTAATGGTGGCATAGGTTTGGGTAGCGGCCTCTACTTTTACATTTTCCTTGGCCTCAATGGCCTGGTGCAACCCATCGGAATATCGCCGGCCTTCCATAATACGTCCGGTTTGCTCATCTACAATTTTAATTTTATTCTCGATGATCACATACTCTACATCCTTTTCAAAAAGCGTATAGGCTTTTAATAACTGCGTTACCGTGTGTACCCGTTCCGATTTGATAGCGTAGTTTTTAATCAGTTCGCTCTTCTTTTCCAGTTTTTCCTTTTCAGGGATATTCTGTTTTTCTAAATCAGCCACCACCGATCCGATGTCGGGAAGTATAAAAAACTCCGCGTCATCGTACGACCGGGTTAACAGGTCGATACCCTTTTCGGTTAGATCGACCGAATTGTGTTTTTCATCAATGGCAAAAAACAACTCATCATCCACCACATGCATGTTTTTTGCTTGTTCCTGCAAGAAAAAACTTTCTGTTTTTTGCATCAATTGCCTGTTTCCTTCTTCACTCAGCAATTTGATCAGCGCGGTATTTTTCGGCAATCCATGATAAGCCCTGAGCAACAACAACCCGGCATTTTTTACATTTTCGTTGTTCGATTGATCTTTTAACAGATTTTTAATTTCAGCTAAAATACTCGACACCAATGTTTTTTGGGCGTTATACAGCGATTGAACATCTGCCTTTAAAGCATCGAATTCCTGTGAGTCGCCTTTGGGAGTTGGACCGGAGATAATCAAAGGGGTTCGTGCATCATCAATTAATACCGAGTCGACCTCATCCACAATCACATAATTATGCCCCCGTTGTACCATTTCTTCGGGATTACCTGTCATGTTGTCACGCAGGTAGTCGAACCCGAACTCGTTGTTCGTTCCAAAAGTGATGTCAGCCAAATAAGCCAGACGTCTTTCTTTTGAATTTGGCTGGTGATAATCGATACAATCGACCTTTAGACCATGAAACTGGTACAACATGCCCATCCACTCGCCATCGCGTTTGGCCAGATAATCGTTTACTGTGACCAGATGAACACCTTTTCCGGTCAGAGCGTTCAAATAAACCGGCAGGGTAGCTACCAGGGTTTTACCTTCCCCGGTCGCCATTTCGGCAATCTTGCCGTGATGCAACACCGTACCACCAAATAACTGAACATCGTAATGCACCATGTCCCAGGTAATGGTATTTCCTCCGGCAAGCCATTGGTTGCGATAATAGGCTTTGTCTCCCTCAATATTGACGGAGTCGAGTTTAGTTGCCAGATGACCATCCATTTCGTTGGCAGTTACTTCAACTACTTCATTTTCTTTAAAACGACGGGCCGTTTCTTTCATCACCGAAAAAGCTTCAGGCAGAATCTGATTCAGTACCTCCTCCGTTTTTTCATAACTTACCTTGATCAGTTTATCAATGGTGAGATAGAGTTCCTCCTTTTCGTTGCTATCTATATCCTGCTGATCGTTTATTTGTTGCTTAATCCGATCTATTTCATTCTCTTCTTCGGCAATGTATTCTTTAATACGTTGTTTAAACTCCGAGGTTTTAGCTCGTAGTTGGTCATTGCTCAGGTGTTTTATTTTTTCGTAAGCTGCCTTTACCTGTTCTACTTCGGGGCCAATGGCTTTTAAATCACGGGTTGCTTTGTCACCAAGCAGCTTTTTAATAAAGTTTATCATGTTTTTTTATCTCTGAAAGATTGATACGATCAATAATTATTCCAAATGCGCTTATATGTTGAGTGAATAGTGGGCAAAGGTATCTAAAAAAATGGAGCTGTTTTGGCAGCTTGACAAGAACAGTAAAGAATTGTTATCGCCTGAAATTATTTACGGTTTTGATTGAAATCGTTTGACATACCTGGTGATATATGGCTCCATATTCTCATCAGGCATGGGCATGGTAGCATTGGCAATGGTTCCGTCAGGATTGATCAGAATATAAGTCGGGAAGGTACGCACATGGTATTGTTCAGGAAGCAGCATCTGACTGGTCACCTTTAAAAATTCCCACTGAAACTGTTTGTCGTGTTTATATTTCATGGCATTGTCCCATTCATCGCTTACAACAAGTGTGAGTAGGTCTACTTTTCCCTGAAAGGACAGGCTTATCTTTTGAATTTTTTCCAACTCATTAAAACAAATCTGACAACGATCGCTAATGAAATTGAGCAGAACAAATTTCCCGGCATAATGGTTTAGTTCGACCACGATCCCATATTCATTTTTCACGGCAAAGGACGGAGCCGGATAACCATAGGTCAGGTCAGTCAGTTTTTCGATAAAATGAGTCGCAATCTCTTTATTCTCAGGAAATTTTGAAACTCCCGAAAGCAATTTCAATTTATTGATCACCTCCGTTTTTTTAATCTCAGGTAGAGAATAACTCTTCGACATTAATAGCATCATGGCCAACTCAACCACCCGGTCGTTGGTTTTAAGCAAGCTATCGCGTTGCAGCATCTGTTTTAAAGTCAAATAGTCGCCAGGCTGATTTAATGCTCGTGTCAATTCGTTGTAGTGACGGTTGCTAAAAGCATCGAGGTAATTATCAAAATAGGTTTTAAAAAAATCGGTGTACTGAATATTGTTGTACAAAACGGGGTTGGAAACAAGCTCCATTTCAAGTATTTCGTTATTGCTCAATCGTTTACTCAGCCATTCGAGTGAAACAAAAGCATAGTGGATGTAGTCTCTCAGATACTCACTTTTTCTATCTTTGAATCGCAAGGTCATCTCAGACTTAAAGTCATCAAGAACCTGTTTGTTCCTGCTTTTGTATATCACCTGCGCATTTTCATAGATAAACTGGTTATATAACTGGTTAAACAACCCAATATCAGTTTGCAAGTTGTCATCATTTGTAACTTCCATGTTAAACTGCAAAGGCACCTGATCGAAAATAGAACCTTGGATTTCTGGTTGTTGAGCCGGAATCGACACCTGATAACTTGCGCCAGGTCTTAAATAGAGTTCGCCCTTATCGAGATTAAGAGCCAGGAAACCAAAGGTAGTCAAAGTCAATGGTGCGGTGAGGACAAAATTACCCTGTTCATCACATCGCGTTTGCGCAATGGTTTTTTCCAACATAGAAAATTGATCGGCATACAACAATACCCTCACCAAATCGCCCTCCTTTGCATGACTGGTTCCCTCAATGGAAATATTTTGGGCCATGCCATGGCAGAAAATAAAAACTAATAAAACTACAGCAAAAGTTTTCATTTCAATAATCATACAGTTTAAACTTTTTTTATATCCGAAATAATATGACCCGGTATCATGGCACTGATATCGCCACCATGCCTGATCACATCGCGGACGATGGATGAAGAAATCGGTGTAAACCGGGGCTCGGTAAGCAAAAAAACCGTTTCAATCTTTGAAGCCAGCAGTTTGTTTACCTGACCTATTCCCCTTTCAAATTCAAAATCCGCAGCAGTCCTTAGTCCCCTCAAGATATAGTCTGCCTTTACTTTTTTGCAAAAATCAACCGTCAGGCCCTCGTACAACTCCACCCTGACATTGGTCAGGTCAGCGAAGGCGGCTTCTATCCACTGACGACGCTGATCAACGGGAAACATGGCTTGTTTCTCGGTATTGACACCGATAGCGACAATAATTTCATCGAACAGGGAAGCGGCACGCTTTACAACTGATATATGTCCCAATGTGATGGGATCGAAGGAGCCGGGAAAAACCGCAACTTTTCTCATAGGGTATGAATTTTAAAGGGTAAAAATACAGGATTATTTCTTAACGGACGAAGAGATAGCCCAACGTTTCATAAAGAGACCGGTAACCGGACATGATGGCATCACGACTTTCATCGCAACTTAGCCACAAGGCTCTGGTAATTTGTTCACTCAACTGGGGCGATAAGGCCGAAGCCGATTGAGTGCTCATCGCAAACCAACAGGTACGTTTTAAAATATACTGATGGTGCTCGCAATAGATATGGTACGAATCGGGTAACCTGGATTCAATAACCAGCCCGTCAATACCGGTTTCTTCGGAAACTTCCCGCAGGGCAGCAGCTTCAATCGACTCTCCTTGCTCAACTTTTCCCTTTGGGAGATCCCACTTTCCCAGCCGATGAATCAACAAAAACTCACCTTTCTTATTCATAACCACTCCACCTGCTGCATCGATAAATGTAAATTGACTTTGAAATTGACGAAACAAATGTTCAGTGTCGCGACTCCTTAAACAGATATCCTGATGGTAATCACCTGAAAGCAGTTGAAGAACAAATTCCTCCATCGGTTCGACTTGATCAATAGTCAGACATGATGCGTTTTGCGGGCAGGTTTCGTCCGCAAACAATACTTTAATATCATGATAATAAACTGCATTCATCTGACAAATTTAATAGAATTTATGTGTTCTCTTAATCTTTATCCTAATGGCAATCGTGAAAAATGTTTAGATTTGCCGAATGAATTTTGATCAGGAAACTGCCGACATGGTTTCGGCCAACTTACTTCAGATTAAGGCAATCAAACTGAATAACAGTTTGCCCTTTACATGGGCTTCCGGCTTAAAATCACCCATTTACTGCGACAACCGGATTACCCTTTCTTATCCGAAAATTCGCACCTATATCCGTCAACAATTGGTGAAAGCCATTACAGAGCAATTTGGAAATGTGGACGTTATTGTAGGAGTAGCCACCGCCGGCATTCCTCAGGGAGCACTGGTAGCCCAGGAACTTGGATTGCCTTTCGCTTATGTACGCTCGGCGGCTAAAGAACATGGTTTGTCCAATAAAATTGAAGGAACCATTAATAGTGGACAAACGGTAGTGGTGATCGAAGATTTGGTTTCCACCGGAAAAAGCAGTCTGGAAGCAGTTTATGCGCTTCGCGAAACAGGTGCAAAAGTTGCAGGAATGGCCGCCATCTTCAGTTATGGATTGCAGATTGCAGCTGAAAATTTTAAAGCGGCTGACTGTCGATTGGTCACACTATCTGATTACGATTCCATGATCAGCAAAGCTGTTGAGGATGAATACATTTCAAAAAAAGACGAGGTTTCGCTGAGGGAATGGAGACAAGATCCAAAAGCCTGGAGCGACCGCCACCAATAATAAACCCGCACCCACACAAAAACAGACCCATGAAAATTGAAGGAAAATCTGCCATAATTGACAAATCAGCTGAAGATGTTTATCAATTTCTAAGCAATTTTAATCATTACGAACAGTTGATGCCCGAACAAATCACCAACTGGAATTCTGATGAAAAAAGCTGTTCCTTCACCATCCAGGGTATGGCCAGCATTCAATTGGCTTTTGGAAACAATGAGCCATATAAAAAGGTGGAATTGTTGCCTGTCGGCAAAGCTCCGTTTAATTTCAGCCTCCATGCAAATCTTATGGAAATGGGAACCTCTACCAAAGTAACCGTTTATCTGGATGCTGACCTAAACCCGATGTTAGCCATGATGGCCAAACGACCCATGGAAAATTTGGTAAATGTCATGGCGGAAAATCTGAAAAAGTCTCTGGATTAGTTTCATCGAATCTGTCCCAGCTAAATAATTTATCCCCCTAAACCACGAATTCTATTTCCTTAAAGAGATGGAATCGCAACTGTCCATCCCGGGTTTTTACGGCCAGGCGACCAAATTCATCAATACCGACAACCATCCCGATGAATTCCCGTTCAGAGACGCGGTAATTATTCCATTGATTTATCCGATAGAGCTTATTTAAATATTGCGTTTCAATTTGTTGAATACCCGCTTTTGAATAAGTCAATTGATAGAATTGGTCAATCGATTGTGCCACCTGATTTCTAAATTGAGTCAACGGTATCTCCCCACCATAAAAGTTTTTTAACGAACCGGCATTGGGTAATTCCTCACCAAAAACCTCCTGATTCACATTGACACCGATTCCTGCCACTGCAAAATCAAGGATATGACCTTTAATGATGTTTTGAAACAATATGCCACCCACTTTTTTATCATTGATATACAAATCGTTGGGCCATTTTACTCTACAGGTTTCATTTGTTACCCATGACTCAATGACGCGCAAAACTCCCAACGAAACTACTTGTGTAAGCAAGAATTGTTTGGCCGGCATTATATGGTGTGGGGTCAGTATCAAACTGCACAACAAATTTTTACCTGCCTCGCTCTCCCAAAAATTTCCACCCTGCCCCCTTCCCTGTTCCTGATAGTTGGCACAAATCATCTCTCCCTCGGTGGCCCGATTGGCAGCTATGCGATTTAAAGCCTCATCGTTGGTCGATTTGACCACCTCACGCGAAAAAAATGAAATCTCCATAAATTGAATTTTGATGAAAACGAGCATGAGTTGAAGCGGTAAATATGGTAAAAAAAACTAACAAAAGTGATTTTCACGAATCAAAACAAACCAGTTCATCAACTTTTTACCCGGATATCGTCAGGATCAACAAATTCACTATTTTTGCTTGTAATTAACAGATCAATTCATGACAAAAAAGAAAGAACGTGATAGTGCTGAACAAATTCTTGCTCAAGTAGTTGCCGGCATGCAGGAGAAAAAAGCAAAAAATATTGTCAGCCTGAATCTTCGATCCCTAAACCAGGCAGTTACGCAATATTTCGTCATCTGTCACGCAACCTCTAAAACCCAAATCGGAGCCATCTACAACAGTATTGAAGAATTTGTGATGAAAAACTGTGACACAAAACCATTTCACTGCGAAGGGGTACAGAATTCGGAATGGATTTTGATAGATTATTTCGATGTAGTTGTTCATGTGTTTCAGGAAGATACAAGAAACTTCTATAAGATTGAAAATCTGTGGGCTGACGCCCCATTAACCAGATACAAAAGTGATGATTAATATATTTTTTGTAACTTAACGACAGAATGGCAGAAGAAAATAATAATACCACGGAAAATAAAGAAGAAAATAAAGGATCGAAAAATCCTTTTTCTAATCTAACCGGCGGTGGGAAAAATGGCGACAAACCAAAATTTAACTTTTACTGGATTTACGGCATATTGGCCGTTGTACTTTTCGGAATTCAGTTTCTGGGTATGGGCGATGATGGAAAACAAACCGACTGGCGTGAATTTAAAACCATGCTCGAAGATGGGGATGTTGCCAAAATCATCCTGGTAAACAAGGAAACAGCAGAGATTTTTATTAAAACAGAAAATCTGACCAAGGACAAATACAAGGACTTGAGTAAAGGAAGTTCCATTACCGGAAAAACACCTCAATATTATTTCAATGTTGGATCGGTGGATAAGTTTTATGAAGACGTGGAAGCCGCCCAAGTCGATCTGGATCAGCCTGTTTATGTTGAAACCGAAATCAGACACAATTGGGGTGGTGAAGTACTGAACTGGATACTTTTCCCTGCGTTGCTTATTGGTATCTGGTTCCTGTTTATGCGCATGATGAGTAAAGGTGGCGGAGGCGCCGGAGGCCAGCTTTTCAACATCGGGAAATCAAAAGCCCAGATGTATGATAAAAAAACCAGCGTGAATATCACCTTTAAAGATGTTGCCGGTTTGGCCGAGGCCAAGGTGGAGATTAAAGAAATTGTTGACTTTTTAAAGACCCCGGAGAAATACACAAAACTGGGGGGCAAGATCCCCAGAGGGGTATTGCTGGTGGGTCCTCCCGGAACGGGCAAGACCTTGTTGGCCAAATCTGTGGCTGGTGAAGCGCACGTGCCTTTTTATTCTATCTCCGGTTCCGATTTCGTTGAAATGTTCGTGGGAGTTGGCGCTTCACGCGTACGCGACCTGTTTAAACAAGCCAAAGAAAAATCGCCCAGTATTATTTTTATCGACGAAATTGATGCCATTGGACGTGCCCGTGGGAAAAATGCCATGAGCGGAGCCAACGACGAACGCGAAAACACCCTGAACCAGCTACTTACCGAGATGGATGGTTTTACACCCAACTCAGGCGTTATCATCCTGGCTGCTACCAACCGTGCCGATATCCTTGACAAAGCACTTATGCGCGCCGGACGTTTCGACCGTCAGATTTATGTTGAATTACCCGACCTGGAAGAACGAAAAGAAATCTTTGCCGTACACATGAAACCCCTTACCCTTGACAAAGAGGTTAAAGTTGACTTTCTGGCCAGACAAACCCCGGGCTTTTCGGGAGCCGACATTGCCAATGTTTGCAACGAATCGGCTCTAATCGCGGCCAGGACAACTCATGAAACCATTACAAAGCAGGATTTTATGGATGCCATCGACCGCATTATAGGAGGCCTGGAGAAAAAAAATAAAATCATTACACCTGGAGAAAAAAGGGTTGTTGCCTTTCATGAAGCGGGTCATGCTACCATTAGTTGGTTGCTTGAACATGCACATCCGCTGGTGAAAGTCACCATTGTCCCCAGGGGACGATCACTCGGCGCAGCCTGGTATCTTCCCGAAGAACGGCAAATTACCACTTACGAACAATTGTTTGATGAAATGGTGGCCGCTTTGGGAGGCCGAGCCTCTGAAAAGGTAATATTTGGTAAAATCTCGACCGGTGCCCTCAACGACCTGGAAAAAGTAACCAAACAGGCTTATGCCATGGTAAGCTATTACGGACTTAGCAAAAAGGTGGGAAACATCAGCTATTACGATTCATCAGGACAATCGGAATACTCGTTTAACAAGCCTTTTAGTGAAAAAACCAGCGAGCTGATTGACTCGGAAGTTAGTGAGATGATAGAAAGTGCCTATGCAAAAGCCATTGAAGTACTTTCGGAAAACCGTGCCGGATTAGAAAAACTGGCTGCCAAACTGCTCGAAAAAGAGGTCATTTTTAAAGAAGACCTGGAAGAAATTTTCGGCAAAAGGCCTTGGGATAAGGAAGAAATTGTACAAGAGGTAAAAGTCACGGAAGTTCCGGAACCAGACATCGTTATTTTGGATTCGGAGGATAAAAACCCTTTAAACCCGGCGTAAAAACCCTGATTATTTTACCATGGAAGAAAGTACCACAAAAGAAAAAATCCTCAAGTCAGTTCGCAATGCACTGATCAATAAATCGGACAATCCCTTTAAAAACACTGATTTTTCGAGTTCGGTTTTTCATGCCCAAAAAGAAGGGCCTGAAGTAGAATTTGCACTCAACCTGAATGAAAATGGTGGTACTTTTATTTATTGCGACAACGAAAAAGGATTTACCGATAACTTGAAATCACTCATGGATCAGCAGGGATGGACCCATTTGGCCTCTACCAACCCTCAACTGAACACGCTGCTTTCTACTGTAGGAATTTTAGCCATGCCACCGGATAAAAATCTGGGCTTTCAGGTAAGCATTACAGGGTGTGATTTCCTGATTTCAAGATTTGGAAGCGTTTTAGTATCATCAAAACTGGCCGACAGAAATCTTTTTGTGGGAGCCCATACCCACCTGGTAGTAGCCAATGCTTCACAAGTTAAAAGCGAAATAAAAGAGGCTCTATCCGCGTTAAAAACCAAATATTCAACCAGTTTGCCTTCGCAGATCATTATGATTACCGGAACCGGACGTGCCACCACTTTCACCCAACAATTGCCATTTGGTGCACTTGGTTCTAAAAATTTGATTGTGTTTATGATTGATGATGCTTAGGAAATGATTGTCCTATCAGTTGATTTCGTAAATTTGCAGCCAAATTTACATAAAGTATCCGCTTCCGTTTGAAAGAAATTATTACCAGAACCACCACGGGAATCATATTTATTGCAACAGTAATCGGCTCGATTTTGTTGCACCCACTGGCTTTTTTTGTGGTGATGGGAGTGTATACAACCATCGGACTAGTTGAGTTTTACAAACTCACCACCCACACGAAGAACTACCTTATACCGTTAACTTTTGGGTTGATTACCTATACACTCATTGGGTTGACGGGTTTACATGTGATCGATTCGCGTTATACCCTCCTGATGATCCCGTTGGTTTTTATTTTAATGGCTACTGAACTTTTTAACACCAGGGGTTCCTGGCAGAACCTGTCGTTCTACCTGATGTCGTTTATCTATATTGCCCTGCCATTCGGACTCATGAATTCGCTGTTTTATATTCGATCGACTTCACCTGAGAGTATTCTGCTTATCAGCCTGTTTTTTCTGGTTTGGACCAATGATGTGTTTGCCTACCTGACCGGTTCATTTTTCGGCAAAAACAAACTGATGGAACGTATTTCGCCAAAAAAAACCTGGGAAGGCACCTTTGGCGGTCTGTTTTTTGCTCTTATCGCAGCCTATTTATTCTATTTATTTACAGATAGTTTATCACTGATCAACTGGTTAAGCTATGCCATAATTTTAGTGGTATCTGCTACGGTGGGCGATTTGGCAGAGTCGATGTTAAAAAGAAATTCCGGGGTAAAAGATTCCGGCACTCTTTTTCCCGGTCATGGTGGTGTTTTGGATAGATTTGATGCGGTGCTGTTTGCCACACCATTTGCCTATGTTTTTTTTAATTTTGTAACATAATGAAAATCCACCACGAAGGAAATAAAATTATTCTGTTCACTACGCTATGGGTCATCCTCGCCGCGTTGTGTGTTATCTATTTTATACCCAGTCACTTGATCAGCTTCATTCTTTTTGCCGGGCTTGCCATTCATTTCATTTGGACCATCAGCTTTTTCAGGGTTCCTGACAGAAAAACTAACCTGCAAAACAACGCGATCCTGTCTTCGGCTTATGGCAAAGTGGTAACCATAGAAGAAGTGACAGAAACAGAGTATTTTAAAGACAAACGACTTATGATCAGTGTCTTTATGTCGCCATTTGATGTGCATGTGAACTGGTATCCCATGGATGGGGAAGTGGTGTATACCCATTATCATCCGGGTAAATACCTGGCCGCTTATAATCCGAAATCTTCGGTGCTAAACGAACGAAATACAGTGGTGATTGAAAACAAAGAAGGCAAATCGGTGTTGATCAGGCAAATTGCAGGTGTAATGGCCAGGCGCATCATCAGCAAAGCAAAAAAAAGAGACCAGGCCGGACAAGGGTGCGAATTCGGCATCATCAGGTTTGGATCACGGGTCGATTTTTTTATGCCGGTGGATGTGAAAATGAACGTGAAAATCGGAGACAAGGTCAAAGCCAGACAAACCGTTATTGCTTATTTCTAGGCATTTAAACTCTTATAACCAGCCTTTTAGCTCACTTAACCCCCTGATATAATAGGTTCCTGTTTCGGGTGGATGAATTCCATCCGGGTCAAAAAGCACCTGGTCCATGCCCACCTGCCGGGCACCAACAATGTCGATGGGTACATCATCACCAATCATCAGGCTTTCGACAGGCAGCGCACCGGTTTGCTGAAAGGCGAAATTAAAAATCTGTGGATCGGGCTTTTTTGCGCCCGCGTCTTCAGAAGTAATCACCTTATTAAAATATTGATCGAGTTGAGATGATTTGAGTTTTACTTCCTGAACCTCACTAAATCCATTGGTAATTAAGTGCAACTGATAGTTGGGCCTGAGATACTGCAACAACTCGTGGCTGTATGGAAAAAGATTTACTTTGCGGGGACTTTCTTCGATATAATAATCACCCATTTCTTTAGCCAATTCCGGGTTATTTATTCCAAAATCATTCAGCGTCAGACTAAAACGAAGGTCTCTTAATATTTCCTTTTTAATTTCACCTACCCGGTATAAATCCCATAATTGTTCATTGTGAACTGTATACCGTTCGAAAAAAGCCTCCATGGATGGAACCCCGGCTGCTTTTAGATTGTAATGCGTGTAAATATCCGAAAATGTTTCTTTCGCGCTCTTTTCAAAATCCCACAGGGTGCGATCCAGGTCAAAAAAGAGGTGTTTATATCTTTTTTTCAAATCTCCAATTTTAGGGCAAAGGTAGGTTTTTTCAGCGTTTGGACTGATGTAAAGACATTGGGATAATTAATCATACCATCTGAACAATCGTTTGTAATGTTGATTTATTAACTTTGCTGCCACCAACCAAATGATTACGAATAATGAATAAAAATTTTCAGTCCCTACTGTTTGGATTCGCTATAGCCATCCTGACGCCTTTTAGCCTACAAGCCCAATTTGGAAGTTTTACCATCATACGTTGCGAAGATTCGGCTGCAGTAGTTGCATTGATAGATACTGTCTTCCTGAAAGGGGTAAACTCGTCACAATACAAGAATATCACTTTTAAAGGTGATCCGTATGCAGTTGGTTATTTTTACGATGGCTTTATGTTTGGTGGGTTTCAAACAAAAAAAGGCATTGTAATGTCCTCAGGATATGCCGGAGAACTGGATAAAACCAACAATTGTAGCAACCAGGTTGTATCATATAATACCACAGGAGGAAGTGACGTGGACCTGGCCAGCCTGGTAAGTACTTCTATCAATGACGCTTGTGTGATTGAATTTGATTTTAAACCCACCAATCAAATTTCGTCTTTCAGATATGTATTTGGTTCAGAAGAATATCCTGAATATGTAGGAGGATCCTTTAACGATGTCTTTGGTTTCTTTCTTAGTGGTGATGGCATCAATGGGACTTACAGCAACAATGCTGTTAATATCGCGCTCATTCCGAACACATCACTTCCCGTTTCTATTAACAACGTAAATTGCGGAAATACAAATCCTAATTGTCAACCGGGACCCGGAGGAACCTATTGCGACCTGCTCATTGAAAATATCGTGACCACCTCACCTGCTTTTAAACAACTGGCTCTTAATGCGTATACAATTGCATTTACCGCTGATAATGCCACTACACCTTGTTCGTGGTACCACATCAAACTGGCCATTGGAGATGCTGGGGATTCGGCATGGGATAGCGGTGTTTTTCTCGAAATGGGCAGTTTCGACCCTGGAAAGATCACTGAAAGTACCAACTATACCCATCCTACCGTTGATTCGCTTTTATATGAAAGCTGCAATAACCATGAAGCCATATTGTATTTCGATATCGGAAGCGAAAGAACTGAAGATTTTACCATTCCTTTCACAGTTGAGGGTAGTGCTTGGCCGGGAACGGACTACTTGCTGTTTTCTTCACAACCAGGTAAGATTTTTATCCCCGCCGGACAAACCTACGATTCCATTGTTATCAGGCCTTTTGCTGATGATTTGGTTGAAGGAATTGAGGATATCCAGATTAAATATATCCCGGTGATTTGCGGAATGGGATTTGAAGAAACCGTAACCATACTACTTTCAGATGTACCCGACTTTGCCGATACCAACCTGGTATTCAATTCCGTTTGCGAAGATACCATCACGCTTGGATTTAACGATGTGCTCTCCGGCATCCCACCTTATACCTATCGGTGGCTTCCTGACAACCAGTCAACCGCATGGATCGACTATAGCATAACAGGGGTCGATTCAGTAGCCGTCCCTTGCGTTGTTACCGATACCTGTGGATATCAGGTAGTGGACACGGCCTTCGTGAAAGTAATTGCTTTGCAGGCAGATGCCGGTCCGGACAAATCGCTTTGCAATTTACCCAGCGTGCAACTGGAAGGTTCATCAGACGGAGCACAGCATTTTATGTGGGTAGCCAATCCACCCGATGCCACCCTGACCACGCCTGCCATTCCCGATCCCATCGTGAGTCCTTTGGTTAATACCACTTATACACTGACCGTTTCGGACAACTGCACCCATTCCGACGATGATGAGGCCCAGGTATTTCTGGATGTGGCTGTGGCCAATGCCGGTGAGGATCAATCTATATGCGTGCAGCAAAGCGCAACATTGGAGTGTAACCAGGGTCTGACATACGTCTGGACCTCCAATCCACCTGACCCCGGATTACCAGTCCAGGCCGGAAATCAGACCATCACCGTTTTACCGGTCGTTACTACTACTTATTCTGTTGAGGTGACTAACGATTGCGGATTCACCGCTACTGATGAAGTGGTTGTAGTTGTAAATCCTTTACCCACCGCTACAGCAGGAAACGACAGCGAAATCTGTTTTAACGAAAGCTATTCATTGCAAGGCTCTGGCGGAATACACTACTTGTGGAGTTCAATCCCTGATGATCCATCACTCCATGTAAATCAACAGGATACGTTGGCCAACCCGACAATTACTCCCGACACGCAGACCGATTATATCTACACAGTAAGTGTAACAAATGAATTTGGATGTGAGTCAGAAGCAAGCATGAATCTGGCAGTGAACCCCATACCCAATGTGAGTGTAACTACGACTAATACAACCATTTGCTTAGGTGATTCTACTACCTTAACGGCCGTAGGAAATGCTGATTACACCTGGACAACAGATATTTACGACCCCGGTCTTGTTGGTCAGGAAAACAATCAGGTGATCAAAGTTTCACCAACCGTTACCACAACTTATACTTTAACAGGAGTAGTGAGCGGATTTAATTGTCCGGCCACCATCGAACAAACCATTGTGGTCATTCCCAAAACCACGGCCAATTTTTCGGCCAATGTGAGCCAAATATGTCAAAACCAGCCACTCACCGTCAGTTATGAAGGAAATGGAACGGGAAGTGCCGTGTATGAGTGGGATTTCGACCAGGGAAATATTACATCCGGAAACGGGCAGGGACCCTATTTGATTGAATGGACCGACACGGGATCAAAAACCCTGACACTGACAGTAACCGAACAGGGATGTCCGAGTGAGGAATTTACCCAAACCATCGAGGTATTGAACATGCCACAGGCTGAATTTAGCGCCCTGGTTCTGGAAGGATGTCCACCTCTGACGGTAGCATTTACCGATGAAACACAGAATACAGGAACAACGTTGGATCACTTATGGACGTTTGAAACAGGACAAACCAGTACTGAGGTTAATCCATCCTACACCTATACCCAGCCAGGGACCTATTCCGTGAGCCTTCAGGTAACCGGCGATGGATTGTGCGCCAACCAGAAAGACAAGACTGCTTTTATAACTGTACATGAAGTTCCCACGGCTGACTTTATCCCCGATCCTGAAGAAACCATTCTGGAGGAAGGAACCATCAGTTTTACTAACGCTTCAACAGATGTCGGCACGATGACCTATTGGTGGAATTTTGGGGATGGATCGCCCTTGTCAGACGAAATAAATCCCTCTCATACTTATACTGATTCAAATGTATTTGAGATAGAGTTAATTACGACCAACAATAACCAGTGTAGCGACACCACTATGAAAGTTGTGACCATCCATCCCGATTTCGCAGTATATGCACCCACCGCTTTTACACCAAATGGTGATGGCATCAACGATGATTTTGAAGTGAAAGGGATTGGAATAAAAACCTATTTACTTCAAATATACTCCCGGTGGGGTGATTTGATTTATGAATCGAAGAGCCTGGAAGACAAATGGAATGGAACCATAAAAGGATCAGATGCCCCCATTGGAAGTTACGTATATCAGATTCATTACACGAGTATGATCGACCGCGATTATTCAACAAAAGGGACTGTAACCCTGATCAGGTAAAAGTCCGTGACAATACTTTATTTCAACTATCAATCAAATACTTATGACCCAGATTGGCGATTCTATTCTTGAAAAAATGAAGGCCCAAAAGGGCAAAAAATTCTCCCATTCACCTTCTCCCTTTACTATGTGGCTCGATCCCGTTATTCTGGAAGTGGAAGAAGGAGCCTTGAGTTTTGAGTATCAGGTAAGGCACGACATGACCAATCCCATTAAAACCCTCCATGGAGGAGCCATCGCGGGCATCATGGACGACACCATCGGGGCCGCTGTATTTACGCTCGGGCTGAAGGAATTTTTTACTACCGTTAACCTGACGGTGGATTACTTTTCGCCTGTTGTTGAAGGTGACATCATTATTGCCAGTGCAAAAGTGGTAAAAAAAGGAAGGCAGATCGTGCATGTGATCTGTGACTTAAAAATGAAAAATGGCAACAAATTACTTGCACACGCCACTTCTAACCTGATTAAACTTGAGAGAAGGCTAAATTCTATATCACCTTTGGCAGAGTGAACGATCAAAGTGAGCAGTAGTTAAAATGGATGTTACAAGAACAATTATTTCAGTCCGTTTTTCCCTACTTTCCTTACCTTTGCGCACTTAAAAAAACCGGATTAGTGGAGAATTTTCGTGTCATCAATTCTTGATATTCTCCGGATCATATATATTAACTTATGAAAAAAATCAGGATCGCCATCAATGGCTTTGGAAGAATAGGAAGGGTTACCTTTAGAAAAATACTGGAAAACAACCGCATGGAAGTAGTAGCCATCAACGACCTGACCGATCCGGCCAACCTGGCTCACTTATTGAAATACGACTCTGTTCAACGACAATTTGCTGGAGAAGTGTCGAGTTCAACAGACTGCCTGATTGTAAATGGACAAACCATTCAGGTATTCAACGAACCCAACCCGGGGAAACTACCCTGGAAAACATTAAACATCGACGTGGTGATTGAATCGACCGGATTGTTCATCGACAAAGAATCGGCCATCAAACATGTGTCCCTCTCGGGTGCACGAAAAGTGATTATTTCGGCTCCTGCAAAAGGAGAAAGCGATGACGTAAAATACGTGGTGCTGGGTGTAAACGACCATGTAATCAACCGCGACGATGTCATCATTTCCAATGCTTCGTGTACCACCAACAATGTGGCCCCGCTGATCAAAATCCTGGACGAACATTTCGGCATCGAGAAAGGCTTTATCACCACCGTTCATTCCTATACCAAAGACCAGAACCTGGTGGATGGCCCCCACAAGGACTGGCGACGCGGACGGGCAGCGGCTTACTCAATTGTTCCTACCACAACCGGTGCCGCAAAGGCCGCCACACGTATTTTTCCCCACCTGAAAAACAACCTGGGCGGTGCAGGCATACGCGTTCCTGTCCCCGATGGCTCATTAACAGATTTTACCTGCATCCTGAAAGTGTCGACCAGTGTAGAAGAAATCAACCATGTCTTTAAAGAAGCGGCAGAAGGCCAACTGAAAGGCATACTCCAATACACCGAAGATCCCATTGTTTCGGTTGATGTGATTGGCAATACGCACTCAGCCATTTTCGATGCCAACCTCACTTCGGTATTGGGCGATAGCAATAAACTGGTAAAGGTAGTAGCCTGGTACGACAACGAAATGGGCTATTCGAGCCGTTTAGTGGAGTTAATTGAAAAGTTCGTTTAGGACTTACCGGGATTAATCGTTTTTACTCGTGATCATAGGTAAGCAACTGCATATTTCCCTGATCGAAAACCGCGTAGGTAAAATGGGTAATCCAGTCGCCAAGAATAACCAGTGAAGCATTTTCGCCTATTTTTTCCAGGACTGGCACATGACGGTGTCCAAAGATAAAAAAGTTCACATCCGGAAAGTCAATCAATTGATCTTTAGCATATTGTACCAGTATTTGTTTTTGCTGTTCCGGAACGTTCTCAAACTTTCCTGCTTTTGCCACATTGGCCAACCGGCTTCTTCCCGAAAAATAAAGACCCAATCGGGTACCAATATCGGGATGCATCCATTTAAATAAAAACTGGTTGGGCTTGAATTCAAACACCTTTTTCAGAAACTTATATCCATGATCGCCGGGACCCAGCCCATCGCCATGCGCCAGGTAAAAAGTACTTCCACCAAACTCCCGGATCACCGGATTGCGGTAAAGATGCACATTCAGCTCTTTGGTCAGATAATCAAAGGCCCACACATCGTGGTTGCCCCGAAAAACGTGAACAGGAATTCCCTGATCGGTGATCTCGGCTATTTTTCCCAATAACCTGACAAATCCTTTGGGGACAACGGTACTATACTCAAACCAAAAGTCAAAGATATCGCCCATGAGGAAAATTTCGGCGGCATCTTTCGACACCTCCGTAAGCCACCTAACCAGCAATTTCTCACGTATCAAACTGCGGTTATAATCAGGTATGCCCAGATGAAAATCAGAGGCAAAATACAACTTAGTCCTTTTCAAACGAATCAATTAAAATGATGCTATTTCAACAACCATGCTTTTTATCAAAGCAATTAATTTTGGTGTTACACGGCCAACGGCTTCAATCACTTCCTGATGCGAAATCTCAATAATTTTTCCTTCAACGCCCAAATCGGAGATCACCGAAACTGCAAAAACAGGCAATCGCATGTGACGGGCCACGATCACTTCAGGAACAGTGGACATCCCGACAGCATCGGCACCCAGAATTTTGATGTACTTATATTCAGAAGGAGTTTCATAAGTGGGACCACTCACGCCGGCATACACACCGGTTTTATAATGAATCCCAAGGTGACGGGCGTTTTTCTTCGCGATATTCAACAACTGCTTGTCGTATGCTTCGCTCATATCCACAAATCTTGGCCCAAATTCTTCCATGTTGGCACCAATTAACGGGTTTGGCATCAGGTTGATATGGTCGGTAATTAACATGATATCGCCTACTTCAAAGTTTTCGTTTACACCACCACTGGCATTGGAAACAAACAGGTATTTTATGCCAAGTTGATGCATAACCCTGACGGGGAAGGTAACTTCCTGCATGTTATACCCTTCATAATAATGAAATCGACCTTGCATGGCCACTACCTGAACACCGTTCAGGAGACCAAAAATCAACTGACCCTGATGCCCTTTCACGGTGGAAACCGGAAAGTGGGGAATCGTATGATAAGGTATGATGGCCAGTGGTTCTATTTCGGCGGCTAAATCTCCAATTCCGGATCCAAGTATAATCCCGATAACCGGGGGGTTTTTTATCTTCTGGCGAATAAAATCAACGGTTTCTGCTATTCTCTTTAACATATTTCTTTAATTGGTTTGATAAATTTGCTTCATCAATTCCATGCATTTTCATCACAATGGGAATATAAAACAAAGGTAAATTTTTGAGTTCGCTAAGGTACTCAGAATTCATCAACCTCATGGCATCTTTTTCGGTGGTAACAATGATTTTATTTCCCGAAAAAGTGTCATCAAATATTTTGCGAATAGTCTGCAAGTCCTTGCGCCTGAACAGATAATGATCGGGGTAATCGAGCACGATTAGTTCTGTACATAAATCGCGCAGGTACTCCTGGAATGGATAACTATTGGCAATGCCTGCAAACATGATAATCGTTCTTACTTTCTGGTTCCAACTATGTTCGGAGCCGTCAGGAAACGAGATGGCCTTACCGTAAGAAATATAAGAAAAATAAAGAGATTGATGCGGCAACAACCTGAGCACCTGCTTCACCCTGCGTTTGGTAATGGGCGACAATACCTTGTTGGTCTTGGTAACAATAACTATGTCAGCACGTTTAGCCTGGGTTACCACATCGCGCAAACCACCTACCGGGAATAAATAATCTTCGTTGTATAGTTTATGAATATCTGTAAGCAGAATAGCCAATCCTGGTTTAATGTACCTGTGTTGAAAAGAATCATCGAGCAGTACTATTTCCAGATTTGCATCATCTTCAGATAAGTTTCTTACGCCCTCTACCCGGTCTTCATCCACAGCCACTTTTATTTTGCCATCAAACTTCCTGAGGTACTGCATCGGTTCGTCACCAATATCCTCGTGGTTCGAAAACTGGTTCCCAAAAAGAAAACCTTTTGTTTTTCTGCCATAACCACGACTTAGCACCGAAACTTTGTGGTCTTTATAAAACATCCTGATCAGGTATTCTACAAAAGGGGTTTTCCCGGTTCCCCCCATGCTTAGGTTGCCGACCCCTATCAAGGGGATATCAAAAGAATGGGTTTCCAGCACTCCAACATCGAACAACCAGTGCCGAAACCTAATCGCCAAACCAACTATCCATGCAAACGGAAAAAGAATGATCCTCCATGAGTCCATACGCTTTTTATATTATTTATGCTTTTAGCACCAGCAAACGACTACAAAATTCCTTTTGTTAGTATCTTTGAATTTCCAAACTCTTATAAAGTGCACTAAAGTACAAAAATTTACATTGATCAAAATAAAGTTATCATTAAGTAACTCTATGAAACTAGCCGAACTTATTTCCTACCTGGAAGAAATTGCTCCCTTATCGCTTCAGGAACCTTATGACAACTCCGGGTTGTTGATAGGATCAGCTGACCGCGAAATCCATCGGGCCTTGCTTACTTTGGATGTTACAAGTGAAGTGGTTGCTGAAGCCATTGCTCAAAACTGCGACTTGATTATTGCTCACCACCCGTTGATATTCAAAGGCATAAAAAAAATTACCGGTAGCAACGATACCGAAAGGACCATCATCGAAGCCATCAAAGCCGACCTTGTCATATATGCCATTCACACCAACCTCGACAATGTGTTTCTTGGCGTGAACAATATGCTCGCCCAAAAGCTGGGATTGCAGAACCTTAGTATCCTTTCAGGCAAAAATCAGCTGTTAAAGAAGATTGTGACTTTTTGCCCGGTTAACCAGGCAGATCAGGTAAGGGATGCTCTTTTTAATGCCGGAGCCGGCCACATCGGGAACTACGACAGTTGCAGTTTTAATCTACCGGGGACAGGGACCTTTAGAGGAAACGAAAGCACTCATCCTTATGTCGGGAAACCCGAACAATTGCACCATGAAGCGGAAATCAGGATTGAAACCATCGTACCGGATTACCTGGTCAGGAAAACCATCGCCGCTTTAATTCAGGCACATCCTTACGAAGAAGTAGCTTATGACATCTATCCCCTTGAAAATACATCAAACTCCATTGGAAGTGGTATGATTGGCGAACTACCTCACACCGTTTCGCCTATCGAATTTCTCACCACAGTAAAAAACGTTCTTGGTTGTCAGCATGTAAAACACAACAAATTAATCGATCATCAGGTAACCAGAGTAGCCGTATGTGGGGGTAGCGGAAGCTTTTTGATTGGAGATGCCTTTAGGGCAAAAGCCGATGTTTTTGTTACCGGAGATGTGAAGTATCATGAGTTTTATGAACACCTTGGACTAATGACCATTGTAGATGCAGGTCACTTTGAAACGGAACAAGGCATAAAAGAATTACTTGAAGGCTTGATAACCAAAAAATTTCCTAATTTTGCACTCCGAATTTCAAAAAAGAATGTCAACCCTGTTTCCTTTTTATAAAACAGAAATTTAAGTAACTATGAGCAAAGAAAATGTAATAAAGGAAGAAGAATTTAGTGTTGAGCAAAAGCTAATCGCGCTATATAGTCTTCAGCAAATTGATTCGCAAATTGATAAGATAAAAATTATCCGTGGCGAATTGCCTCTTGAAGTAGAGGACCTGGAAGATGAAATTGCAGGGTTAAAAACACGTATTGCCAATTTCAACGAAGAAGTGGAAACGCTTAACCAATCAATTCTACAACGCAAAGAAGCCATAAAAGAAAGTCAGGGCCTCATTAAACGTTATGAAGAACAACAGCTAAATGTTCGTAATAACCGCGAGTACGACTCACTGACAAAAGAACTTGAATTTCAAACGCTTGAAATCGAATTTTCAGACAAGAAAATAAAAGAGTCCATTTATAAAATCGAAAATCAAAAAGCGGAAATAGAGCAGGCTGAAAACAAGCTTAAAGAACGTCAATTGGATCTCAAATCCAAACAGGACGAGCTAAAAGACATCGTGGCTGAGACCGAAAAGGAAGAATTGAGGATGATTGAAAAATCAAAAGACAACGAAAAATTTATCGAAGAACGCCTGTTGTCAGCCTATAAACGCATCCGAAAAAACGCGCGCAACGGACTGGCTGTGGTTCAGATTGAACGTGATGCCTGCGGAGGTTGCTTTAATAAAATTCCACCCCAGCACCAACTTGATATCAGGGTGCACAAAAAAGTAATCGTCTGCGATTATTGTGGCCGCATTTTAGTCGACAACGAAGTTGCAGATATTGTTACTGAAAAACTGAAAGAGTAATCTATTTCAAAATAAACCTTTAGAAGGGGCACATCTGCATGTGCTCCTTTTTTTGTGTATTTTTATGCACCACAAATCAAACTCATGTACCGGTTAATCTTTTTACTCTTATTGGCTGCAGGCTACGCGAATGGACAAACTACCGCCAATTTTACTTCGGACGCAAGCAAGGCATACAGGTTGATATTGTCGTTGCGGTTTGATGAAGCCGGTAAGAAAATTGCCACGGCCAGGGCGAGTGATCCGGAGAACGCACTGTATGATTATCTCGAAAACTACCAGGATTTTTTATCCACCTTTATCAGCGAAAATGATGAAACTTTTTCATCACAAATGAATAACAAAAACAGGCGTTTGGAAAGTTTTGAAAAGATAAGTGATCAGAGTCCCTACAAAAACTATCTGATTGCCAATGTCAACCTGCAAAGTGCGGTGGCAAGGCTAAAATTTGGAGAATATTATACTGCCGCCCTGGAGTTTAACCGTGCCTACAGGAAAATAAATGAAAATGCACAGAAGTTCCCGGAATTTTTCCCAAACCAAATCACCTTGGGGGTGGTACATGCCATGATTGGAGTAGTTCCTGAGAATTACCAATGGCTTTTGAACCTGGTCAGCATGTCGGGTTCCGTTGAGCAAGGTCGACAGGAGCTCATAAAAGCACTGGCTCAATGTCATGCCACGCCCGGGTTTGAAGTCATGGAAAATGAAATTTTATTTTACCTGAGTTTCATTAATTTGAACCTCTACTCCGACATTGAAACCGTAAAGTTGCCCGGTGAACCCGACAACAACAATCTGCTCATCAAGTACCTCTCCATCAACATCCTGATGAAAGAGGGCAAAAATGATCAGGCCCTGGCGATTTTTTCTGAAATAAACGACACCATCCCTTATTATCCTTTTCACTATTTAAACTACCTGCATGGCGAATGCTATTTAAGAAGAGGGAATTATCAGGAGGCCTATCAGAAATACCAACAATTTATTGGTCATTTTAAAGGAAAAAACTACCTCAAGGATGCCGTTAGAAAACAAGCCTGGTGCATGCTTTTGCAAGGAGAGGCAAAAAAATATACTGAAAAAATGGCTATGGTAGAAAATATAGGGTATACCAATGTTGGCATTGACAATGAGGCGGAAACCGAAGCAGAAAATCGCCTCATACCAAATCCAACCCTTCTGAAAAGCAGGCTGTTGTTTGATGGAGGCTATTATTCAGAAGCGACCAATCAGCTGGAAAAGCTTGCACCTGAGCGATTAAAATTAGAAGAACAGGTGGAAAAACAATACCGGTTGGCACGCATAGCTCAAAAAACGGGGGAAACGGAAAAAGCCAGGGCTGCGTACATTAAAACCATCGAGATGGGGAAAAACCTGGATTTATATTATGCTGCCAATTCGGCACTTCTACTTGGAAATATTTACGAAGATGCAGGCGAAAAGGAACTGGCTATGGACATGTACCGGCAGTGTTTGTCGTTTGATTTTCATACTTACAGGGGCAGTATCCGGGGTCTTGCAAAACAACACCTGAGCCGGCTCGAATAGACAACTCAGGTGCGTGGAATGATCTTATACAAAAAGCCTCTCAATCGACTCCGCGTAGCGTTTATGAATCAGGCTCCGCTTTAATTTCAGGTTGGCGGTGATTTCACCCGAATCAATGGTCCATTCGTGGTCGATGAGTTCAAATTTTTTAATTTTTTCAGTATCCCCAAATTGTTTGTTGAAACAATCTATTTCATGTTTAAAACGGTCTTTTATTACTTTCTCTGCGATCATTTCTGCCGCGTTCGTCCAAGGAACCTCCTTAATTTTACACCAGTTGCGCAAGTGCTCAAAGTCGGGCACAATTAGTGCTGCAGCAAATTTCTGATTCTCGCCTACCACCATGATCTGATCAAAAAAAGGTGACTCCTTTATTTTATTTTCGAGCAAAACGGGAGAAATATATTTTCCCATTGAGGTTTTAAAAATCTCCTTCACCCTTCCGGTAATTTTCAACAACCCCTGCTCATCCAAAACCCCTACATCCCCCGTATGAAGCCACCCGTTAATAACAGTATTTTCTGTCATCTCACTGTCTTTGAAATAGCCTTTCATCACGTTAGGGCCTTTTACAAGAATTTCACCTTCTTCACTGATTTTTACTTTCACATTATTCAATGGCGGGCCAACAGTTCCAATTTTCCGCTGTCCGGCAACAAAGGTATTCACCGCGATTACGGGAGATGATTCTGTCATACCGTAACCTTCAATCACACTGATACCAGCGGCATTGTATATGCGGGCAAGTCGTGGCTGCAAAGCGGCTCCACCTGAAACAATACAAACCATTTCGCCTCCAAAAGCAGCCCTCCACTTACTAAAAACCAACTTGTTCATCAACCGGAGTTTGGCATGATATACAAAACGAGTTGGCTGATCAAATTCAAATCTCAAACCCAAATTTACGGCATAAAAAAAGAGTTGCTTTTTCACCCCTTTCAGGTTACGTCCCCTGGCCAAAATCTTGTCGTACACCTTTTCGAGTAACCTGGGAACGGTAGTCATAATATGCGGTTTCACCTCTTGTATATTGTCTACAATGGTAGCCATGCTTTCGGTATAATAAATGGATACACCCTTATAATGAAGCACATAATTTACCATGCGTTCGTATACATGGCACAAGGGCAAATAACTTAATCCCCTGCATGTTTCATCCACGGGAAAAATTCCTTCCGAAGCTTTTACGTTGCTTAACACGTTGTTGTGCGACAGCATCACTCCTTTTGGAAACCCGGTTGTTCCGGAAGTATAAATTAACGTGGCTACATCGTCAGGCAGAATGTTGCTTTTTGCTTTTTCAAGAAAAGGAACGTCCTTATTTTGTTTGCCCAGTTCCACTAAATCGGCGAGTTGTTTATACCCTTCCACCGCTTTAAAAGTATATACCTCCTGAAGGTTTTCAATTTCAGGCAGAAAATGCGCAATTTTCCTCAGCAATTCTTTCCCCGCAATAAAAACGATTTTTACTTCGGCATGCTTCAGGATATACTTATAATCATCCTCGCTGATGGTTGGGTAAATGGGAACGTGAATGGCGCCTATTTGCATGATCCCCATATCAATAAAGTTCCATTCAGGACAGTTATTTGAAATGGTGGCGATAGCGTCACCCTTCTTTATCCCCAGTTGCATGAGCCCATAACTGATGTGATTGGCAAAATCCTGGTATTCAGACAGGCTGTACTTTACCCATTGTCCGTTTTCTTTTCCGGACAACACATCGTTTTTAGGTTTAAATGCTTGCTTGTAATGGGTAAGTAGATCAAATATTCTGGTTACTTCCATTATCAACGGTTTTAAGTTTTGGTGGATGCAAATGTAGAAATAAAATAATCGACGGGGTAATTACTTGTTAACAACCAGGATAAAATTACAGACGAACAGACAGATACGATAACGATAAAATTGAAATAAGAAAGGATTTAGCTTACACACCCGGTGCTATGTTGAGACTTTAACTGTATTTTTGAAAAACGTGAAAAAGAAAAATTAAAATATGATAGATTTTAAAGCAAAAGCAAATTTGATATGGCAGGTAGCCGATCTGCTTCGTGGTGATTACAAACAATCGGATTATGGAAAAGTAATTTTGCCTTTAACTGTTTTGAGACGGCTTGACTGTGTTTTGAAACCAACCAAAGAAAAGGTTCTGAATTATTTGCCTAAAATTCAAGACAAATCAGATAATGCAAAGGATTTGATTCTTAATAATATTGCCAGACACAATTTCCATAATCGAAGCAAATTTGACTTTGAAAAATTAAAGGACGAACCCGACAAAGTTGCTGCGAACCTAAAAAATTACATCAATGGTTTTTCTGCAAGTGCAAGAGAAATAATTGAATATTTCAACTTTGATGACCAGATTGAAAGAATGGACGATCCGAAAGCCGACATTCTTTTCCAAATCGTTAAAAAGTTTGCCGGTATTGATTTGTCCGACATGGACAGCATGGAAATGGGTTATGTGTTTGAAGAACTCATTAGAAGATTTGCAGAGCAATCAAACGAAACAGCAGGAGAGCATTTTACACCAAGAGAAGTAATTAAACTCATGGTAAACGTGCTTTTCATTGCTGACAATGAATCGCTTACAAAAGAAGGAATTGTAAAAACCCTTTATGACCCGGCTTGTGGAACTGGCGGAATGCTATCAGTTGCCGAGAAACATTTGAATGACTTTAATAAAAAGGCAAAACTTGAAGTTTTTGGACAGGAAATAAATCCTGAATCTTATGCCATCTGCAAATCAGACATGCTGATAAAAGGGCAGAATCCTTCAAACATAAAGTTTGGTAATACTTTCACCGTTGACGGACTTGAAAATGAAAAGTTTGATTACATGCTTTCAAATCCTCCTTTTGGTGTGGACTGGAAAAAGGCAGAAAAAATAATCAAAGCCGAATACGAAAACAAAGGATATTCGGGAAGATTTGGCGCTGGGTTGCCACGCATCAATGATGGTTCGTTGTTGTTTCTGCAACACATGATTTCGAAAATGAAGAAAGACGGCAGCCGAATCGGGATTGTATTTAATGGCTCACCTCTTTTTACAGGACAGGCAAACAGCGGAGAAAGCAATATCCGTAAATGGATTATTGAAAATGACTGGCTCGAAGCGGTAATTGCAATGCCCGACCAACTCTTTTACAATACGGGTATTTCAACTTATGTTTGGATTATCAACAATCGCAAAAGCGATGTACGAAAAGGGAAAATTCAACTCATTAATGCAACTGGCACGAAAGACGAAGAGTTAGTAAAAAAAGGCAAACTGGAATACAACCGATTTTGGAACAAGAAAGTGCCAACACTAGGAAACAAACGAAAAGAAATATCGGAAAATGGCGATGAAAAAGGCATTGGTTTTATTACCAAGCTCTATGGCGATTTTGAAGACCTGCCTGCCGCCTGCCTGGCCGGTAGGCAGGATAGGAATGGCAAGGCAGGAAACGAATTTGTGAAAATTTATCCAAATGAATTTTTTGGTTACTGGCGTGTTACCGTTGAACAACCATTACGAAACGCAAAGGGGAAAATTGAAACCAACAGTAAAGGAGAACCCAAACCAGATAGCAGTTTAAGGGATTACGAAAACATTCCATTTTTAAAATACAACGAAAACAAAAAACTCGTTCCACAAACAATAGCAGAATACTTTGAACGGGAAGTAAAACCAAACCTGCCTGGTTCATGGGTTGATGAAAGCAAAACAAAAATTGGCTACGAGATTAATTTTACAAAGTATTTCTATGAATTTAAACCACTGCGTTCGCTTGCTGATATAAAAGCTGAAATTTTGAAATTGGAAGAAACTACCGTTGAACTTGAAAAGAAAGTATTGGAATAATGAAAAGATACGAAAAATACAAAGACAGCGGAATTGAGTGGATTGGTGAAATACCGGAACATTGGAAAGTGAGAAAATTAAAATATTTGATTACCAATAACGATGGTGGTGTTTGGGGAAATGATGGCGGAAACTTATATGTACTGCGTTCTACTGAAATTAACGTAGATGGCAGTTGGAATTATGAAAATGAGCCAGCTAAAAGAGATTTATCCGATTCGGAGTTTAACAAGTCTATTTTAAAAGAAGGTGATTTACTAATTACTAAATCAAGCGGTAGCGAACTCCATATAGGAAAAACAGGATTTGTTAACAGAAAAATCGCGAATATGAAATGCTGTTTTTCTAACTTCATGCAAAGAATTCGTCCTAAAAATAATCAAAATTCAAATTTGTTGTTTCATTATTTAAATTCAAATCTTGCAAGAGAACAATATAACTACCTTAGCAACACGACTACTGGCTTGGCAAATCTTAGTGCTGAAATTATTGCTAATGTTCTTGTTCCAAATCCACCAACACTTGACGAACAAATTGCAATAGCCAATTATCTTGACCAAAAAACTGCTGAAATTGACGAACTGATAAAGCAAAAAGTAGCATTGCTATTGCTTTTTGAAGAAGAAAAAACGGCAATAATAAATCATGCAGTCACAAAAGGAATTGACCACAATGTAAAATTGAAAGACAGTAAAATTGAATGGTTAGGTGAAATACCAGAACATTGGGAAGTTAAGAAATTAAAGTATGTTGCCAATATTGTTCTTGGTAAAATGCTTACTTCTGAGGATAAGGGTGAGTATTTTCTAAAACCTTATTTACGTGCTGCAAATTTAAACTGGCTTAGTGCTAATGTAGACGATGTAAAAGAAATGTGGTTTTCTGAAAAGGAATTGGTAAAATACAGAATAGATAATAACGACTTACTTGTTAGTGAGGGAGGCGAAGTTGGGCGAACGTGTATCTGGAAATCTGAAATAAATGAATGTTACATACAGAATTCAGTGCATAAAGTAACAATTAACAAAAATAATGACCCGGCATTTTTTCTATATCAGTTCTATTCATTTGGGGAAAAAGGTTCTTTTGATGCAATTGTAAACAGAATAAGCATAGCTCATTTAACTGTTGAGAAGTTGAAGGAAATACTCTTTTTAGTCCCGACTAAAGAAGAGCAAGAGCAAATAGTAAAATTCATAAATAGTGAATCGAAGCGAATAGAAAAAAAAGTTGATTTAGCTCTAAACCTGATAGAATTACTTAAACAATACAAAACCGCATTAATCTCTGAAGTAGCAACAGGTAAAGTAAAAGTAATTTAAGATTAAGAATGGAAAATTATCTGACAACAATCTATGATATGTTAAATTATTGCTTATTTAGGCAATATTTTGAATTATTGCTGATTTGGACAATATTTTGTAAATTTGAAATTTTAAATATAGAATTATAAATATGATTGGAGTAATAAAAGGAGATATTATCGCATCAAGAAAGATTACTGACCAGGAAAAATGGTTGTCGCCCTTAAAAGAACATTTATCATCATGGGGCGATACACCAAGGGATTGGGAACTGATGTGGGGTGATTTTTTCCAAATAGAAATTTCGCACCCCGAAGATGTGCTCAAAAAGGTCTTTGAAATAAAAGCACTCATCAAAAAAATTGAACCCCTTGATGAGCGAAAAAAAATAAGTACCATAGATGTAAGAATGGCTATCGGTATAGGAGAAAAAACCTATTCAGGCACAAGAATATCTGAAAGCAATGGCCCTGCTTTTATATATGCTGGCGATAAGTTTGATGTGTTAAAAAAAGAAAATGTAACTATTGGTTTGAAAAGTCCCTGGGAAGGTTTTGATGAGGAAATGAATTTGTACTTGAAATTAGCAGGAACCTTTATGGATAAATGGTCTGTTTCATCTGCCGAATTGATTGGAATTGTACTCAAAAAAAACAACACAACCCAAGAGGAGATAGGAAAAATTTTAGGTATAAAACAGAGCGGTGTAAGTGGTAGATGGAATCGGGCAAATGTAGATGAACTAATGGAAGTAGAAAAGATATTTCGTAGAAAAATTAAAAACCTACTAAAATGATGCTACTTGTAAAACTGATTTTAGCCCACTTTATAGGGGATTTTGTATTGCAACCAAAATCTTGGGTAGAAGACAAAGAAATTAAGAAAGTTAAATCGCCAAAACTGTATCTACATGCTTTTATACATGGACTATTGGTATTGTTATTACTATGGGACATAGATTATTGGCTTTTAGCATTATTGCTTATGCTATCGCATTGGATTATTGATGTTGTAAAATTATACGCTCAAAATGAAAACAATAAACCCACTTGGTTTCTGATAGATCAAGGTTTGCACTTCATTAGCCTATTAATTTTATCGTATGTGTGGTTTAATCCGTCCATAAATTTGTTAAAATGGACTATAGTGCCATCTGTTTGGATATATGCTACGGCACTCATTTTTTTATCCATAGTGTGTGGTCTAATGATTCAGGCGCTTATGTCCAATTGGTCAAAATCATTACACGATAGTAATGAAGAATCTTTAAATAATGCTGGTAAATACAGTGGAATGTTAGAGCGGTTATTTGTCTTTACCTTTGTAGTTACTGGAAATTGGGAAGCCATTGGGTTTTTATTAGCAGCCAAGTCCGTATTCCGTTTTGGCGATTTAAAAAAATCAAAAGACAGGAAATTAACAGAATATATTTTGATAGGAACATTATTAAGTTTTGGGATTGCTATAGCAATTGGAATAATGACCCTTAAATTAATTGACATGGTTTGAAAATTATTGCATGAAATTAATATATAATACCGTTTGGCAGAAAATAAAAGAAATGAAAAAGAAAAATAAAAAAGGACTTATTAAGGCGTTGATTATCTATTCCATATTCTTTTCTGTAATTTCATAAAGATAAAAAGAAATGAGTATCGCAACCGAAAAAACATTTGAAACTGCAATTGTCCAATCATTGATTGATAATGGCGGATACATGGCTGGTAATTCACCCGATTACAGCCCCGAACTGGGTATGTTTAAATATGAAGTCATAAAATTTTTACAAGATTCGCAACCTGAAAATTGGCAAAAAATTTCAGGTATTCATGGTTCCGATACAGAGAACAGGATTATTCAGCGCATTTATAAAGAAATGGACTTGCGGGGCAGTTTAGACGTTATCCGCAACGGTTTTATTGACTATGGAGTGCGTTTTAGATTGGCATTTTTCAAACCAGAATCAGGTTTAAATCCTGAAACACAGGTGCTTTATAATAAAAACAAACTAAAAATTTATCGTCAGGTTTATTTCTCTTCACAAAATAAAAATTCCGTTGATTTATTAATATCATTGAATGGTATTCCATTAGCCACGTTGGAACTTAAAAACCATTTTACAGGGCAAACTGCCGACAATGCAAAAATTCAGTATGCCACAACCCGCGATAACAGAGAATTGCTTTTTGCTTTTAAAAAGCGGGCATTAGTTCATTTTGCAGTTGATCCAGATGAAGTTTACATGGCAACAAAACTCGATGGGAATAAAACATATTGGTTACCATTCAATAAAGGTTTTAACAAAGGCAAAGGCAATCCACCAAATCCAACTGGCTATAAAACTGATTATTTGTGGAATGAGATTTTACAGAAAGATAGTTGGCTCGATATTGTTCAGCGTTTTATCCATTTACAAACCGAAGAAATTGAAATTGACCTGTCTGCCGACAAGGCAGGTGGCAAAACATTTAAAAAAGAAAAACTTATTTTTCCACGCTACCATCAATTAGATGTAGTCCGTAAAATTACAGCAGACTCAAAAATTGCAGGTTCAGGCAAGAACTATCTTGTTCAACATTCCGCAGGTTCAGGCAAAAGTAATTCTATTGCCTGGTTGGCATATCGTTTATCGAGTTTGCATGACAAAAATGATAATCGTGTTTTCGATAGCGTTATTGTTGTAACCGACCGACGAGTTTTAGACCAACAATTACAAAATACTATTTACCAGTTTGAACATAAAACAGGCGTTGTTCAGAAAATTGATAAAGATGCCAACCAGTTAGCTTACGCAATCAGTTCAGGTTCGCATATTATCATTACAACTCTTCAGAAATTCCCATTTGTAATTGATAAAGTTGGTGATTTACCCGACAGAAAATATGCAGTAATTATTGACGAAGCCCATAGTTCGCAAGGTGGTGAAGCCCACAAAAAAATGAAAGAAGTTTTATCAACTACAGATAGCGACCCTGAAATTGAAGAAACAGAAGATTATTCAGCAGAAGATTTTATAAGGGAGCAAGTTGAGAAATCGGCAGCCGCAAGGGGGCAACAAAAAAATATTTCATTCTTTGCATTTACAGCAACGCCAAAATATAAAACCCTTGCGATTTTTGGCGAAAATAGCATTGAAGACAAACCACAACCGTTTCATCTTTATTCAATGCGTCAAGCCATTGAAGAAGGCTTTATTCTAGATGTTTTAGAGAATTACACCAATTACGAACTGTATTTTAAACTCTCAAAAGCGATTGAAGATGACCCTACTTTGAACAAAAAGAAAGCAACAAGGGCAATCGGACACTTTGTGAATTTTCATCCACACAATCTGGCTCAAAAAACTGAAATTGTAATTGAACATTTTCGTCAGGTCGTTGCAAAAAAGATTGGTGGCAGAGCAAAAGCAATGTTTGTAACATCATCAAGAAAATTGGCAAAACGATACTTTGAAGAGTTTAACAAATACATCAAAGAAAACGACTACACGAAGGAATTAAAAATTTTAGTGGCTTTTTCAGGCAGTGTAGTTGATGACAATTATCCTGATGGCGTTTCAGAACCCCAATTGACAGGTTATGGAGAAAGAGAGCTACCAAGAATTTTTGAAACAGGCGAGTACAGAATTTTAATTGTTGCAGATAAATATCAGACAGGTTTCGACCAGCCAATGCTACATACAATGTACGTTGACAAGAAGCTTTCCGGAGTTAAGGCAGTTCAGACACTTTCACGGTTAAACAGGACAGCCCCAGGGAAAGAAGATACTTTTATTTTAGATTTCGTAAACGACCGTGAAACAATTTTTGAATCATTCCAACCTTACTACGAAAGAACAATTGTAGCCGAAGAGCCAGAGATTAACCATTTGTTCGATTTGAAATTAAAGTTAGACGAAAAACAGATTTTTTGGCAATCAGAAATTGAAGCGTTTGCAAATATTTATTTCAAACCAACTGGCAAATTAACCACGAATGATCAAGCACATCTTTATTCATTTATTGACCCTGCAATTGACAGGTTTAAAGCATTAGAAACCGAAGATGAAAAAGACGAGTTCAAAAAGAGTTTAAGAACGTGGACTAATTTGTACGCTTTTCTTTCTCAAATCATACCTTTTATTGAACCTGATTTTGAGAAGTTTTATGCTTATGCAAAACTGCTTCAAACGAAACTACCAAAAAGAGATTTGTCCGAAAATTTACAACTTAGCGATGAAATTGCAATGGAATATTATCGCTTACAAAAAGTAAAAGAAGGCTCAATTGATTTAATAAAAGGCGAAGACGGTGAATTAGACGGACTTTCAGAAGCTGGTATTAAAAGGGCAAAAGAAGAAAAAGCACCGCTTTCCGAAATAATTGATTTGCTCAATGAAAGGTTTGGGACTGAATTTGAAGAAGCTGATAGATTATTCTTTGAGCAAATAGAAACAGAATTGATTCAAGACGAAAAACTACAAACTCAAGCTAGGGCCAATAAAATAGATACTTTCAAATTTGCCTTCGAAGATATTTTTGTAAACAAACTCATTGAGAGAATGGAACAAAACCAAGACATATTTGACAAGATTATTGAAAATAAATCTTTTGGTAATTTGGTGAAAGAAATAATGATGAAAAAGGTTTATGCTAAAATTAATGAATGATAAAAAGCCCACGTTAATTGCATACTCACCTGCCCGCCCGCCTACCTGACGCCTGCCTGCCGATAGGCAGGGCAGGCAGGTTGTCAAGTAGCACAAGGCAAACGCTCAAACCAAAACTTGCTAAGAAATTGCTTCGAAACCTGCTGACAGGCAGGTCAGCAATTAACATACCGCAAGAATGTCAACAACCAGGCTCGGGTCGTCCCGTTAAACCCTTTTATGCATAACGGTCGCGCTCGCCTGAGCTGTGGGCATAATCACCAGATCGTTGATGTTAACATGTGCCGGTAGCGTGGTGACATAAAATACAGCTTCGGCAATATCGCCGGGTAGTAGCGGGTGGAAGCCTTTATAAACACCTTCAGCACGATCGGTATCGCCTTTGAAACGAACCATGGAAAACTCAGTTTCCACGGCGCCCGGAGCTATCTGAGTGACCTTTATCCCGTGCGAAACGGTATCAACCCGTGTTGATTTGGTAAGTGCGTCAACCGCATATTTTGTTGCACAATACACATTTCCATTGGGATAAATTTCCCGGCCTGCTACTGAACCAATATTGATAACATGCCCCTTCCCACGACCAATCATCCCGGGCAAAACAGTCCGGCTCATGTACAACAACCCTTTTACATTGGTATCAATCATCCGCTCCCAATCATCAATTATACCTGTCTGTATTGAATTAAGGCCAACTGCAAGTCCGGCATTGTTCACCAGGATGTCAATGGATTTCCACTTTTCAGGTAAGGTAGAAAACGCCTGTTCCACTTCCTGATGGTTCCTGATGTCGAACGACAGGGGCCACACCTCTATTCCGAAGGTTGAAACGAGTTCTTCTGCCAGGCTGATGAGTCGTTCCATCCTCCTGCCGGTGATAATCAGGTCATGTTGATGAGCAGCGAACTTCCGTGCACAGGATTCACCTATCCCACTGGTTGCCCCTGTAATTAAAACGATTGAATTCATGGTTTATATTTTGATTGAAAAAAAGGGGAAAGTACAAAAAAAGAGAGATCATCCCGGAGATTTTCTCCTAATTAAATAATTGAAAATCGAGGCTGGTTTTTAACCCGGCAATAAGCCAGAAGCCAGGTTGAGGGACATTACCATAATCAACTGTTTTTTCATTAAGCAAATTCCTGCATGTTAGTGAAAAGTCCAGTTTGCTTATTTGATAATTGATTTGCAGATTTATTCGGTGAATGGGTTGATAACGAACCACATCACCCGAATTAAAATCGATATAAGAACCACTCCGCTGTTGAAAATTAAGAACCCATGAAACCTGTAAGTTCTTTATAAACAGCTGATGAGTTAAGCTGAGTGCCAGGTTATGGTTGAGATAATCCAGTGCGTACAGCGACAAAAATTGATTCGACAATTTTTGCGATTCCAAATAGGAATAGCTCATCCCCGCCGACTTCACCAATGCGCGGTTCTGATGCTTTGTACGGTATTGTATGGAACAACGGATGCCATTGGTCTTGAGCGAAGTGAGATTCATACTGTGCCATTTTTCCTCCGGTTTTTCTTTTATCCAGTCAATGAGGTCTTTACCATCGCGGTGAAAAACCGCACCGGTGATAGTAAAACGGAGAAGGAATAATTTAGCACCCAATTCATAGGTTGTGGCTGTTTCCGGTTTCAAATCCGGGTTGCTTACCTGATCTGCTCCCTGATAATACAAATCTGTAAAAGTAGGAATCCTTATTGCCTGATTAACCGATCCATATACTTTCAGGTTATCAACAATAAAATAACCCATATCCACACCGGGTGAAATATGTATGCCATAATCACTGTTGTAAAAAGCAGAAAGACCGCCGGCAATAGAAAACCGTCCGTTAATATAACTATGATTTAAATAGAGCGTTACATTTTTCCTGCTTTTTGAGCGATTATACCATGCATCTCCGAAATTAGCATAGATCGTATCCAACATCAAATCGCCCAGCACATTGCTCATAATAAATTCGTACTGAGCCAATATACCAAAATTTGTGTTTCCGGCCTGGGTCGAAAAGCCCATGCCTGCGTTCATCGAAACCACATCGGTACGGTGATAATTGTGCCCTTTGTAAGGATAAATACCTCCGGGTATCGGGAATCCGGCAGTATCACTTCCGTTGACATAAATATCTCCTATCTTTTGATACCAAAGATGACCTTCCCTAAACAGCTCAAAACGATCGTAAAGTCTTTTCCAGGAGGCATTTATTTTAATTGGCAGTTGAATGTTTTTTTCAAAACTAATTGAGGCCAGACTACTCTTGATTTGTTCATACTGATCCGGATATTTGGCAGTATAAAAACTATTGGCACCGAATCCCTTGTTCAGGTAGCCAAGGTAAATTCTCAACATCCCATCTGGTATTTTTAAGGTGCTTTCGTTGATCACCTGATTCATGTTAAAATCAGTATTTCGAATATATCCATCCGCTTGGTGGTGACCCAGGAAAATGGAGTTGGTCCAATTCCCCATTTTGAATGTTCCTGCTACATCAGCAAAAAACAAACCATGCTGACCTCCTGACAAATCTAGTTTTAGCTGATTGCTTTCGGGTTGACGTGTAATAATATTGATTCCTCCGGAAAAAGCATTGGGGCCAAACCAACGGGAGCCGGGGCCTTCAAGGATTTCAATCTTCTCGATATTCGTAACCATAATAGCCTGATTCAGGTTGTGGTGACCTGTCTGGGGATCGTTTAGCGCAACCCCGTTAACCATCATCAGGTTTTGATCCATTCCACCGCCACGGATACTCAAATCTGATTGTACTCCCATGGTCCCGCGCTCGCGTACATCCAACCCACCATAATAACGCAAAACGTCATCCAGACTAAATACTGGTGCAGTTTTCAAATCATTGGATGTAATCACCTGAATACTACGGGATATTTGTTTAAATACCAATGGATTCCCTGCAGAATTTATTTCGATCTCTGCCAGCGGAATAGGTTCGGTTTGACTAAAAATTACCTTTTGAGAAATTGTAAGTAATACAATACCAAGAATATATATAATTGGTCGTAAGTTCATCTGATTATTTAAAAAAGCAGCAAAAGTAACCATTCTAGGTTTTATTATCGCAAGAGCCTGGTTGATTTATCAAGAATGTGAGGAAAGAAATGGCAAAATGGTGGTTTACAGGGCCCGTTTGTAAACAACGAAATCCCGGTCAAGTGGAGACACACTGAGAGGATTTTCCGACAAGGCAAACACGGCCGACCCGCTTCCTGTTAACGATGCATAGGTGGCTCCTGCCAGGTAAAGTTGATCAACAATTTGGCCTATTTTTGGGTACATCGCGGTGGCAACGGGTTGAAAATCATTTACAAGTCGATGGCGCCACTTGGTGGGATGAAGTGCAATCACCTCAGCAAAAGAAAAATCAATTGAATGAGGCACAACCTGCCGAAAAGCCAGGGCCGTGGAGATAAAATATCCGGGAAATACCAATGTGAGTTGATAACCAGAAAGAGACAACGGAATTTCGATGAGCACCTCGCCCCTTCCCTTTCCAATGGCTGGTTGATTGCGAATAAAAAAAGGACAATCGCTTCCAAGTCTTACAGATACAGTTTCCATTTGATCGTTTGACAAGCCAAGTGAAAACAAGGTGTTTAACCCCTTAATAAAAAATGCCGCATCCGATGAACCACCACCTAACCCGGCACCTGTAGGAATCATTTTTAATAAGGCCACTTTTACCGGAGGAACCTGAAATTCGCGGTGCATCAATTGCCAGACCCTGGATATCAGATTGTCTTCAATTGGACCCTCCAATTGCTTTCCGAAGACAGTTAATTCAAATTGGCGGCTCTCGACAAATTCCAGAACATCAAATAAAGGAATAGGATAATAACAAGTTTCTATGTGGTGAAAACCATCAGCTCGCAGTTCAGTAACGGCCAATCCCAAGTTAATTTTAGCATTTGGAAAATAAATCATCCTGCTGTTTTAAGCAAAAATAATGGTTCTTGGCTAATCAAACTACACAATTTAATAAATAACCCAAGTAACCCCCGTGCATGATGAAATCTTCTTAATTTTGAACGTTCATTTTTTTGACATAAAACATGCGATGATCATACTCGATTCGGTATTAAACTGGTGGATAAAAAAACGAATCCATCAAATTGAACTCTTTATAAAATATCCACACGATGTGCAGGGAGACCTGTTTAAAAAGCTCATCTCCACTGCTAAAGATACAGAATGGGGGAAAAAATATGATTATAAATCCATCAATTCTGCGGATGAATACCGGGAGCGTGTACCACTCAGTTCATACGAGGACCTGAAGCCACACATTGATAAGATGCGCAAAGGGGAACAGAACATCCTTTGGCCCGAGGAAATTACCTGGTTTGCCAAATCATCAGGAACCACAGGTAGCAAAAGTAAATTTATCCCGGTAAGCCCCTCTGCACTAGAAGAGTGTCATTATAAGGGTGGAAAAGACTTACTGGCCATTTATTTAAACCTTCATCCCGATTCAGGCTTTTTCGAGGGCAAAAGCCTGGTGATGGGAGGAAGTTGGAACATTACCGAAATCAACAACATCTCTTACATGGAAGGCGATCTTTCAGCCATCCTGATGCACAATTTACCATTGTGGGCGCAATACAAACGAACCCCTTCGCTATCCATAGCCCTGATGGATGAATGGGAAAATAAGCTTGAACTTATGGCCGAATCAACCCTCGATCATGATGTTACAAGCATCTCCGGCGTTCCCAGCTGGATGTTGGTTCTGTTAAGAAAAATACTGAAAAAAGCGGGAAAAAGCGACTTAAGCGAAGTGTGGCCCAACCTGGAAGTATTCTTTCACGGTGGTGTTAATTTTGAGCCCTATAGGGCACAATTTCAACTCATGATCTCCTCCCCAAAAATGGTTTATTCCGACAATTACAACGCTTCCGAAGGCTTCTTTGGTATTCAGGATCAAAGCGATAGCAACGAACTCTTGCTGATGCTGGACTACGGGATATGGTACGAATTTCTTCCTGCTTCGGACATGATGAATGAAAATGGAAAAACACTCCTCCTGCATGAGGTTAAAACCGGAGTCAACTATGCCATCGTAATCAGTACCAATGCCGGCTTATGGCGTTACCTCATTGGAGATACCGTGATGTTTACCAATACAAATCCATACAGGATCAGAATTACGGGACGCCTCAAGAATTTTATAAACGCGGTAGGCGAAGAGCTAATTATCGATAACGCCGAAAAGGCCATGATCACAGCATGTACAAAAACGGGGGCATTGGTTGGTGAATATACTGCCGGTCCGTTGTTTAGTGGTCATGATGTATCCCATCAATGGCTCATTGAATTCGAAATACCTCCAAAAGACATGGAGTTTTTCCATGAAACCTTTGATAACGCGCTTAAATCACTTAATTCCGATTATGAAGCCAAAAGATATCACAACCTTGTGCTCAAGCCTCCGGTAATTGAAGTGATGCCTCAGGGCACTTTTTATAACTGGATGAAAAGCAGAAACAAATTAGGTGGACAAAATAAGGTGCCCCGGTTGGCAAATGACAGAAAATATCTTGATGAAATTTTAACACTTCAAGGTACTTTCTAACCCTTTTACAAGTACCCAAAAAATCAGGTGAAGAATAAAAATGGGATGTAAACATTTTTTTTACATTCGTAGAAAATTATAAGCACATGCATGTAGCTATCGCTGGAAATATAGGATCAGGCAAAACAACTCTTACCCGGTTGATGTCGAAACAGTTTGGTTGGAAACCCCATTATGAAGATGTGGAAAACAACCCATACCTTCACAGTTTTTATGAAGATATGCAACGCTGGTCGTTTAACTTACAAGTCTATTTTCTCAACTCACGCTTTCGACAGGTAGTCGAGATACGCAAAAGTGGCGACAACATTGTTCAAGACCGAACCATTTATGAAGATGCGCATATTTTTGCACCCAACCTGCATAGCATGAACCTGATGTCGACACGCGATTTTGAGAATTACATTTCGCTGTTCGAGCTGATGAGCACTTTTATTCAACCACCTGACCTGTTGATTTATTTGAGGGCTTCAGTTTCAACTTTGGTCGATCAAATCCAAAAACGTGGCCGCGATTATGAAGAATCCATCCGCCTCGACTACTTAAAACTCTTAAACGAGCGTTACGAGGCCTGGATTGAAACCTATAGTCATGGCAAATTACTCATCATCAATGTAGACGACATGGATTTTAACAAACCTGAAGATTTGAGCATCGTCATTGACAAAGTAAATGCCGAAATCAATGGTTTATTTTAATCTGATCAACTGATTTTAAAACCATGAACATTGTCGCTATCATCCCGGCCCGATTCCAATCTACCCGGTTTCCAGGCAAACCTCTTGCCCTGATACATGGAAAAAGTATGATTAACAGGGTGGTGGAACAGGTGCAAAAAGCCCATGGATTATCCAGGGTGGTAGTTGCAACTGATGACCAGCGAATTGTTAAACATGTTCAGGATTTCGGGGGAGAAGTGATCCTGACAGACATTCATCACATCAACGGAACATCCCGTTGTCTGGAAACACTGGAGATCCTTCAGAATGCATCACTTAAAATTGATGCCGTAATCAATGTACAAGGTGATGAACCCGGCATTCATCCTGAACAAATTGAACAACTTATTCATCTCATGCATCATTCTGAAGTTGAAATTGGCACTCTCGTCAAAAAAATTGATTCTGAGGAAACGCTTTTTAATCCCAACGTAGTGAAAGTGGTAATTGGTGATGATAACCATGCACTTTACTTCAGCAGGCAGGCCATTCCGTTTCTACGGGGAATCGACAAAAACCAATGGTTAACCAGGCACACCTATTATAAGCACATCGGGATGTATGGTTACAGGAGCGAAATATTGCAAAAAATAATGGAACTTCCCCCTGGAAAACTCGAGCAGGCAGAAAGCCTGGAGCAATTGCGCTGGCTCGAAAATCGAATCACAATCAGCACACAGATAACTGATTATGAAAGCATTGGCATCGACACGCCCGATGACCTGCAAAAACTTACTAACATTTTTTGAATAAACTAATATTGTTTAGTACTTTAGCGAGTTCTGAACAACAATGGATTTAACATGAAGATTGCAGGGTACGTTGGTGATTTATTGTATGATTATGAGTGTGTTGTCATCCCTGGCTTAGGTGGCTTCATCACTAAAGATAAGCCTGCTCAAGTGGTAGCTGTTACGCATCATTTTAAACCTCCCTTTCGCGAAGTTCTGTTTAACATTCACCTGAAAACCAACGATGGCCTGCTTGTTAATTATGTGGCACGGCAAGAGGAGTTGAGTTACAACGAAGCCAAATCGAGGGTGGATGTATTTGCCTTTGAGTGTCGTAATGCATTAGATGCCGGAAAACGCATCCGGTTTCATGGTATTGGCTCATTGTCTCGTGACGAGGATCAAAACATTGTGTTTTCACAAGACAAAAGCATCAATTACAACCCGCAGGCATTTGGGCTTGGAAGTTTTGTATCGCCTGCCATTGCACGTACATCTGACGAAGAAAAGGTGATGGGGGCCATCAAGAAGGTTGTTCCTGAAAAAAAACCGGTTCAGGAAGCAAAACCAGCTCCGGTAAAACCAAAAAGAATCCTGATTGCCACCAGGAAAAAGTCAACATTTATGACTCAGTTGATTTTTCTGATGGCTGTATTTTTTATGATGGGAGTAGGATATATTTATATGCACCGCCATGCCATGAGCTACTATTGGGAAAATCACGCGCATCAAATCCCGCTTTTCTACACCAGTCCACAAGCCTATTATGCAAATAATATCGATTTACTCCCCATCGAAAAGTTGTCCTATTATTCAGCTCTGTGGCTTCCGGGTTTGTATGAAAGCAATGACCAACCCCAAACTGCCCATAAACAGCCTATCGATATAAGCCAGGCCACCCTCATCCCCATTCAAAGTGCTAACACGATGAAAGTGGATCAAGAATTGATCGAAGAACCCGGAATTTTAGAAACTATTGCCGAAAAAATATCCGGGGAACCGATAACGAAGGAAGTTAAAAATCCACCTGAAACTGTGGAGCATGAAGCTCTAAACACATCCGTAACAACTCCTGCTGTAGTACCTTCCAGCTCAACATCTTACAATTATTACATTATTGCAGGATCGTTTAACAACGAAAAAAACGCTCTAAATCTGGTAGCTCAGTTAAAAGCGAACGGCTTTGACGCCATGATAGCCGACACCAATAAATATGGCATGTTTCGTGTAGCCTTTAAAGGATTCAAAAATGAGGCAGATGCCTCACAAGAATTGGTTACCATTAAAAACAGGCACAACCAGGAAGCCTGGTTATTGAAAAAATAATACGGAAATCCTAGACCCTTGAGTACTAAAAACAAACTTCACCATTTTGCCGAAAACCTCACTTTCGACAACCTGTTTCAATTGCGTTACGAAGAAGTGATACTTGGTTTCCTTTTTGCAGGAAAATGGGCATCCGGTTTTTTTAACAATAACCACGACATTATATTGGAACTTGGCTGTGGAAAAGGAGAATACACAGTAGGCCTGGCTAAAATGCATCCTGATAAAAATTTTATCGGTGCCGACATCAAAGGGGCCAGGCTCTGGCGCGGGCTTAAAACCACCAGGGAAGAAAATATTAAAAATGCCGCTTTTATCCGTACCAGGATTAACCTGATCGAATACTATTTTAATTCCGAAGAAATAAGCGAAATCTGGATTACCTTTCCTGATCCACACGCACGTGAAGTATCAGAACGGAAACGGCTTACCTCGCCACAGTTTATCAACTATTATCGCAAAATACTCAAACCCGGAGGTATTATCCACCTAAAGACAGACAATATCATCTTGTTGGAATACACACTTGATGTGATCAGGGATCATGGCCACGAGCTTATCGAAGTAAATTACGATGTTTACGCTGGTGGTATAGATAATGAACTTACTCAAATTCAGACCTATTACGAGAAAATGTGGCTCAAGCATGGAACGAAAATCAAGTATTTAAAATTCAGGTTAAATCCTATTCTCCTGCCATGAAAGATTCGTTTTTTGAAAAAGTGTATCAGGTAGTGGCTGAAATACCTTTTGGCCGAATCACGACCTATGGTGCTATTGCCGAATATCTGGGAAGCAAAGGGGCAAGCAGGATGGTGGGATGGGCACTCAATAACACGAAAAAGTTTCCAGGCACCCTCCCGGCACACCGTGTGGTAAATCGAAAAGGATTGCTCACAGGAAAACGGCATTTCGGGGGAAGCCGGTTAATGGCGGATTTGCTGCAAAGTGAAGGGATTGAAATAAAGGGCGATCAAATTTTGAATTTTAAGGAAAAACTTTGGCTCCCTGAAGACAATCAATAAAAGGATTTGTATCTCAAAACGATCCCTGGTGTCTGAAATTCACCTTTTTCCAAATCTTTAACCCTACTCTAAAATGAGATTTAAAAAAAAGTTGACTTGTTTAACGCGATTTTTAATCTACACTAAATTAGGGAAGTCATCAAAGAAATCAGCTCTCCTTTGAAATAATACCTATTTTTGTACCATCACAAAATTTAATTATTATTAAATCTAAATAAGAATAGTAATGGCAATCACAGAACAACAGGTGATCAATGCGTTGAAGCAGGTAATATACTTTGCAAAGCAGAATAACATTGTAGACCTTAACATGGTTGATGACCTCGTGGTAAATGAAAACGAAATCAACCTTAGCGTCATCTTTCCAAAGTTGGCCGACCAATCGGTTAATATTGTTTCGAATTCAATAGTGAAAACTCTAAAGGGTGAGTTTGGTGAGCAAATAACCATTAAAGTGACTCCTGTAGCAGAAAAAGACCGGGGATTAGGTCCTTTATCAGGGGTTAAAAATATAATCGCGGTTATTGCCGGAAAGGGTGGTGTTGGAAAGTCGACTGTTGCAGCCAACCTGGCGGTGGCCTTAGTAAGGGCAGGTCATTCGGTTGGTATTCTTGATGCTGACATCATGGGGCCTTCGGTACCCATTCTGTTTGGTGTTGAAGGAGAACAACCCGGCATTATTGATCGTCAGGGTAAATCGTACATGGTGCCCCTTGAAAAATATGGCGTCCGTATCCTGTCGCTTGGTTTTTTTGTTAAATCCGATCAGGCACTCATGTGGAGAGGTGCGATGATTAACAAAGCCTTTAACCAGCTGATGACGGATGCAGAATGGGGCAACCTTGATTTTCTGGTCATCGACATGCCCCCCGGAACCGGCGACATTCAACTAACGCTCGGACAATCGTATAAGGTAAGGGGAACTGTCCTGGTCACGACACCACAACGCATAGCCATTGCCGATGTAAGAAGGGCTGCCCTCATGTGCCGTCAGGACAAACTGACCATTCCACTTCTGGGTATTGTGGAAAACATGGCCTATTTCATTCCACCGGATGCCCCTGAAAAAAAATATTACATTTTCGGGAAAGGCCAGACGGAATTGCTTGCAGCCGAATTAAAAATCCCGGTGTTGGGCAGTATTCCAATGGTTGGGGCCATTGCCGAATCGGGCGATTCAGGCAATCCAATTGCCCTTGATGAAAACTCTCCCATTGCCCAAACATTCGCCCAACTGGTGATCAATCTGCAAAATGAACTGATAAATAATTAAACATACCACCAAAACCATTGTATCATGGATAGTAAAGAAGAAATGAACCAAAAAGTGCTAAATGTGCTTGACCAGGTAAGGCCCTATCTACAGGCTGACGGGGGGGATATCAAATTTATTGGTCTCACCGATGATCTCGTCGTAAATGTGGAACTTACCGGTGCCTGCGGATCGTGCGCATTCAGCACGATGACATTAAAAAATGGGGTAGAAGCTACCTTAAAAAGAGTAATCCCTGAGATTAAAGAAGTGGTGGCCGTTAATCTGGCCATCTAATCAAAAATTAAATTGAATGATGTCCTTAAGTGGCTTGGTTAAGAGAGATAACGGGCCACGATGGGCATTCGCCTTCCCATGCCAAAAGCTTTACCTGTTACCCTAAGTATGGGCGGGGTTTGGTAACGCTTGTATTCGTTCGTATTTACGAGTTTTAGAATCCACCGTACCAGTTCCTGATCAAATCCCATGGCTATAATTTCCTTCGGGCCTCTGCGCTCCTCAATATATTGATACAGAATTTCATCCAACACTTCGTATTCAGGCAAAGAATCTGAATCTTTTTGATCGTGACGCAATTCGGCCGATGGAGGTTTTGTAATGATGTTCTCGGGGATAACCTCCTTATTTCGGTTGATGTAACGCGCCAATTGAAACACCTTTGTTTTATACACATCACCAATCACCGACAATCCACCATTCATATCTCCATATAAAGTTCCATAACCCACCGCAGCTTCGCTTTTATTACTGGTATTCAGCAAAATATAACCAAACTTATTTGATAAAGCCATCAGGATCACTCCCCGGACACGGGCCTGAATATTTTCTTCCGTAACATCGGAAGGTAAATTCTTAAAAAAAGGAGCCAGTGTTTCTTCTATCGCGATAAAACCATTCTCGATAGGGATTGTATCATAAGGCATACCCACATTCAGTACAAGTTCTTTGGCATCATCTACTGAATGCCCGGTTGAATACCTGGAAGGTAACAATACGTTGTACACATTGTCGGCCCCCAGCGCCTCGGCAGCCAATACGGACGTTACCGCCGAATCGATGCCTCCTGACAGCCCGACAATGGCTTGTTGGAAACCCAGTTTTCCAAAATAATTCCGGATCCCCATCACCAGGGCATCATGAATGAGTGCTATTTCATCGACCTGATCTGGTTGTAGCATAGGAGACCTGGCATCCAGGTGATCCATATCAACCACTCGAAAATCTTCTTCAAAATAGAGGAGTTCGTGAACCAGGTTTCCGTGGCCATCCATTACCAGCGAGCCACCATCGAATAACAACTCTGTTTGCGCCCCCACATGATTTACGTAAACCAATGGTACTTTATACCTGACTGAATTTTTCTGTAGCACTTCTTTTCGCTCCCGGGCTTGGGCGTAATTAAACGGGGAGGCCGCAATGTTGATGATCATTTCCGGAAGCTGGCATTTAAGCTCTTCCATGGGATTGGCGATGTACAAAGGATTGTCATGCACATTCCACAAATCTTCGCAGATGGTCAGAGCGATGCGTTTACCTTGATACTTAAGGACCTCAAAATTCCGGTTGGGTTCAAAATACCTGTATTCGTCAAAAATATCGTAGTTGGGCAACAGTGTTTTATGAACCAGTTGCTGTAGCCGGCCTTTTGCCAAAAATGCTGCCGAGTTGAATAATGGTTTCCCCTTAGGTGCATGGTTGTATGTAGGTAATCCGACAATAACCCCTATTCCGTTACAAACGGGAGCAATTTTTTCGAGGGCCACCTGACATTGGTCGACAAAATCGGTAAAGTCGAGAAAGTCGCGCGGAGGATATCCAGAGATGGCCAGCTCGGCAAATACAACTATATCTGCACCCTGATCTTTGGCCCGCCGGATCGAATGCAAAATCTTGTTTACATTGCTATCGAAGTTTCCTATGTGGTAATTTAGTTGTGCAAGGGCAATTTTCAATGTTAAATATTTTAGTTCTCAAAACAAGTTAAAAAAGGATGGCCAAATTGAGTTCGATAAAGTTATTCCGGGCCTGATTTTTTTCATCAGGGTTCAGTGCGTTATCCCCTTTTAGCACATTGCTAAATGCATTGTCGTATTTTATCCCGGTGCGTAAATAGGTGTCGCCATGTAGTGGGATCTCGACTCCGGCTCCTAAAATCAAAGAAGCACGCATAAACCGCATATCCCTGGTGATATTTTGATTGCTGGTTTCCGGTTCATAACTGTCGGTAGCTAAGAATGAATCATTTCCCTTGGCCGAAAGCAGAAAACCCAAACCAAAACCAACCTGGCCATAGTACCTAAGCCCTTTTATTTCGTTGGTTTTCATGGTAAATGACAAAGGCAATTCGATATATTTCGCATGATACTTCCGGGTCAATACACCTTCCATCTGTTCAACCGACATGGCAGGATATTCAAGTTTTCCATTGAGAAAAACCACATCGAAGCCTGTGGTAAATGCGTAATTTTCCATGAGATACACATCGGCTACGAAGCCCCATGCAGCACCAACATGGGCTCCATGGTTTATAAAATGATCATCGCTACTATTAAACCATCCCAGGTTTGCCGCGGCTTTAAAACCAAACTGAAAGGGTTTGTGCTGGGCCTGAACCACACCTACGGACAACATCATACATATTAAAATAGCTTTTTTCATGTTTATGTAACTTTAGACAAAGATAGGATTTCAAATAAAATCTGACTTAATTAAACAATATTTAATTACCTTTGATTAATCAACTTAAAAAAGAAACCATGAAAAAACTGATTATTTTAACCGTGGCCTTGTTCGCATCGGGAGTGATGTTCGGCCAATTTCACTTTGGACCTCAAATTGGATTCACCTCCTCAAAACTCACCACCAACCAGAATGACATTAAGACCTCTTTTAAAAGCAACTTCGTTTTTGGTGCTTTTGTTCGCCTGGGCGAAAAAATTTATGTTCAACCCGAAATCAACTGGCTTACCCAGGGTGGCATCTGGAAAGACAAAGTGACCAATGAGGAAGTCGAGATGACCTATAAAACCATTCAAATACCGGTGAGTGTAGGATATAGACTCATCGATATGAAAGTAGTAAATGTCAGGGTATTTGGTGGTGTGGCTGCCAATATTGCTACCGACAAAAAGATGAAAATAAACGACATCACCGAGCCAATAAAAGACGCTGACTGGAGTAACATGGTATGGCAGTATCAGGTGGGTGCCGGTGTGGATGTGCTGATGTTTGCCCTGGACATCAAATACATGGGTGGATTAAACAACCTCTATAAAGGTGACGTTCAGTTTGATGGCAAGACCCTTTCAACCAAATCGAACCTGTTTATGGTTACCCTTGGCTGGAAGATTTTCTAATCAGGAATACCCTGTTTTGTAAAAGGAAATGTCAGTACTTTTGTTCTGACATTTTTTTTTGACCATGAAGATTTTAAAAAGTACTTCCATTGCCATTTTTTTGATATTGATAACGGCCTGTAACCGCAGCTCATCGGAACAGTGGGTCGTCCCCGATGACCAGAACCAACAAATTACGGTTTCCATTCATCGCTACGGAGAGAAACTTTTTTCACTCGACACCAGCAACCTGCTGCAAGAACTAAAAGGCATTCAACCCGAATATCAGGCGTTTTTAGGAACTGATTTTGCTGATCACGATCAATTCATGCAGTTGTACCAGTTTGTAACCGACACGCAACTGATTTACCTGAACAAGAAAACACAAGAGGTTTTCCCTGATCTTCATTCATTGGAAACAGAAATTTCCAAGTCGTTCAGCCGTTTTCATTACTTTTTTCCAAACATTACCCTCCCTTCGGTGTATACTTATATCTCGGGTATGTATTACGAGCAACCTGTGGAAGTGAATGACGAGCTGATGGTAATTGCCCTGGATGATTACCTGGGGTCTGATTTCGAACTTTACCGAAAACTGGGACTGCCGCATTATCGCACCCTGCGTATGACCCCTGATTATGTAACCATCGATGTGATGAAAGCCCTATACAACGGGGGTATCAATCCGCAATTCACACAAAAAACACTGCTCGACCGGATGGTTGGGGCCGGAAAACTGATGGTATACCTTGACGCCGTTTTGCCACAGGTGGCCGACTCGCTTAAAATTGGATATACGAGTGCCCAATGGAAATGGATGGAAGAAAACAAAGAAAACGTGTGGGCTTTTCTGGTCAAAAACCAGCTCTTCTATTCGTCAGATTACGATACACAGACAAAACTAATTCAGGAAGCCCCCTTTACCACCGGGTTTTCAAATGAATCGGCGCCACGCGTCGGGATCTGGCTGGGCTGGCAAATCGTTAAAGCCTATCACGAAAAT
>Ga0210046_1000232_pt1 | contig 59314 bp, 47 predicted proteins | sample CryGeyCG2114_250_FD_185461 | JGI IMG/M metagenome (GOLD analysis project Ga0210046, IMG submission 185461) | Groundwater microbial communities from aquifer - Crystal Geyser CG18_big_fil_WC_8/21/14_2.50 (SPAdes) (version 2) | ecosystem: Environmental > Aquatic > Deep subsurface > Groundwater ...
ACTATGAAACCGAAGATGATGTTAACGAAGCAACTGATGAAGTTGAAGCTAAGCTATGGGTAAAGCTTGAAAAAGTGGGAAAGAAAATTTCTTTTGCAAAAGATTTAATTGCGCTTTACCACTATCTTATTGATAAAAATGTAAGCTGGCACAGAAAAGCAATAGTTGCTGGGGCGCTAATTTATTTTGTCGTTCCGTTTGACACAGTTCCAGATTTAATGCCTCTTTTTGGGTATATGGATGATTTGGGTGTTATTGCTGCAACTCTTAAATTTCTTGGAAGTGAATTGATTCCTTATTATGATACATAAACAATTTAATTAATTATGCTTTTTATAATCTTGAAGTTGTCATCTCGAGCATGGTTTTAGTGAGAGATCTTTTACAGTTAAGATTTCCATAAAAGACTCTGATATTATGAATCAGAGATTTCTCACCCGACAAACTGCGTCGGGTTCGAAGTGACAAACTAGTAATTTTGAAAATTCAATTTTTTTCTAGGTGGCTTTGAGACTTTGTGGCTTCTAAAAAACAATACTAACTAGCAAAAGAGTAAATATGAATTATAAAGTAACAAAAAGTGAAAATGTATTTAATGGAATTGTATTTGATGTTAAACTTGATATTTTAGAATACGATAGCGGAAATGCTGGAAGACGTGAAGTAATTCACCACAATGGTGGCTCGGTAATTCTTCCAATAACAAATGACGGCAAATTGGTTTTGATAAAACAATTCCGTTATCCTTTGCAAGAAATACTAATTGAAGCACCAGCAGGCAAGTTGGAAATTGGCGAAGACCCAATGGTTTGCGCAACTCGCGAATTAACAGAAGAGACAGGATATACTGCAAAGAAAATTACTCCACTTGGCAAAATTTCTACCACTCCAGGCTTTTGTGACGAAATATTATATCTTTATCTTGCACAAGATTTAACTGCCGGAGACCACGACCGCGAAGAAGGTGAATTTGGAATGGAAATTTTTGAATATACACTTCATGAAGTTGACGAAATGATAAAAAATGGAAAAATCATCGATTCAAAAACTATAGCAGTAATTTATCACTATAAGAGTTTTTATTTATCTAACGATTAAAGATTCTACATCTATCTTTTCTATGTGCGTAAGTTCGCTTCCTAAAAATCGTTCGGCAACGGATTTGAATTTGTCGGGTAAATCACTAACGTAAAATTCTTTAGTTCCAAGTTGAACTGAATCGTTTCTAATTCCTCTCCCTTTAAGATGATTTTCAACCTGAAGGGAAGCTGCAAAACCAGAATCAATTAAAGTTACTTTTTCGCCCATAATTTCTTGAATTGTAGCAGCCAATAAAGGATAGTGAGTGCAGCCCAAAACTAAAGTATCAACATTGTTGTCAATAAAATATTGCAAATATTCCTTTGCAACCAATTTTGTTGCTGGGTGATTTAACCAACCTTCTTCGGCAATTGGTACAAACAAAGGACATGCTTTTTCAAAAACTTCAATTTTGGAATCAAGTTGTTTTAATTTTTCTGAATATGCTTTGTTGTTTATTGTTGCACTTGTTCCAATAACACCAATTTTTCTATTCTTTGTTGTTTCGAGAGCAAGATTTGCACCTGGTTCAATAACACCAATTATTGGAATATCAAATTTTTCGCGAAGTGTATCTAGCGCTATTGATGAAGCAGTATTACATGCAACAATTATTAGTTTTACATTTTTTTTAATTAAAAACTGTGCATCCTGAATTGAATATTCAATTACAGTTGAGTTTGATTTGGAGCCATAAGGCACGCGGGCTGTATCTCCAAAATAAATAATGTTTTCGTTTGTTAAAATTGACATTACTCTTTTGGCTACTGTTAATCCGCCTATTCCTGAATCAAAAATACCTATTGGAGCAGATTTGTTAAAAAAGTGCAAAATATCCTCAGATTAAATCTAAAAATGTTAAGTTGTTAGGTTACTAAATTTCAATGCCAAACATTAATTTGCTATAAAATTTCTTCTATAGTTTGTTTTATTTCAATAGTAATTAAACCTTGATCTGCCTGTGTAATTTTTTTCCCATTTCTATCAAGGACATAAAAAGAATCGACAATATCATCAGCTTTTGTAGAAATTTTGGCAAAATAGATTACCAAACCAAGTTCGTTCATTTTGTTTGTTATTTGATAAAGCAATCCAATTTTATCTGGTGCATGCACATCAATTATGCTGTATTTGTCATATTCTTCAAAATCTATTTTAATTTTATCTTTTCTTTTGAATATTTTATTTTCAATACGCCACCAGCGGGTTTTAATTTTTTTAAATTCCGCAATAATATGTAACTCATTTTTTAAAGCAGCTGTAATATTTTTTTTGATTGTAATATATTTTTCTTCACCAATTTTGCTTTTTGTTCTAAAGTCAGTTACATTAAAATTATCAATAACAAATCCGTCCTTACGTGTAAATATTTTTGCATCATGAATATTTAAATCGCTTATTGAAAGCGAACCGCACAACCGTGAAAGCAACGATTCTGAATCTTTTGTAATTACAGTAATATTTGTAAATCCATTATCTTGTTTAAAGAAAACAGAAATCTCGTTTCCTCTTTCAATTTCTTTAACATGTTCTTTAATTTCGGCGTGAGAATAAAGCTGCAAATACCCAGCATCATCTATTGATTCCACATGCGATTTAACCGCATCGTTATCAGCAATTAATGGATTGCTTATCATTGCTAAAGTGTTTTCGTAAAGCAGTTCCTCGCCTGATAACTTATCACTAAGCATAGAAAGACTTTTGCGATAAAGTTCCTCTAGCAAATCGCTTTTCCAACTTGTCCAAACCATTGGACTAACAGCGGAAAGGTCGGCATAGGTTAAAAGATATAGATAATTTAATTCCGTTTTATTTGAAAAAATCGACACAAAATTATCGAGAGTTTCGGGGTCGTTTAGATTTCTTCTAAAAGCAACTTGTTCCATTGTTAAGTGATGTTTTACTAAAAATTTAACTAATTCAATTTCGTAATATCCATACCCCAAACGGTTCATAATAGTTTCAACCATTTCGGCACCAATAATTTCGTGTCCAGAAATACTTATTGGTTTAGCAATATCATGCAAAAGCACTGATAAATAAAGAGTATCCTTTATTTTAATGCTGGTTAAAAGATTCCCTAAAGTTGATTCTTTTCCTTTTAGAGTTTCTAAATTTTTGATTGCAATAAGTGTGTGCTCATCTGCGGTATAACAGTGATAAACACCTGGTTGGAAAAATCCAATAAGCTCTCTAAACTCGGGGAAAAATGCCCCCAAGACTCCTAAACTATTCATAATATTAAGAGTCTCTCCAATATTATGTGGCAGTTTAAGAATTTCTCGAAAGAAAACAGAAGAGGACAATAAATAGTTCTCGTTTTCCTCAATATCTAAAGCACTATTTATAATTATTGATCGGATATTTTGACCAAAGCGTGCTCTATGCAAACCACGATAATAAAAAGCCCTCATAGCTTCAGAAAGATTTAGCTTTTTTTCATTAACAACATAAATAATGTTATCTTTAATATAAAAATCATCATCTAACTCAATTGAAAGGTATTCTGAAATTGGCCCTGTTAATTCTTCTTCATATTTTTTAACAAGTGTTTTAGAAAACCGAAAAACAATGTTTGTGGAATTAAAATATTCCAACATAAATTCTTTCCAATTTCCTTCAGTAAATCCTAAAAATATTGCTATTTTTTCTTGCGAAATAAATTCAAATCTATCTTGCCTTCTATTACTAAATAAGTGCAATAAATTTCTAACAAGCAGAATAAGTTTATAACTTTTTAATAAGCTGGCTACGTCCTTACTATTAATAAAATTTTCGTCTTTCATGTTCATAAGAAAAATTTCGGTTTGAGTTTTTTCTTCTTGGCTAGAAATAATTGTATTATTCTTAATTGAATAAATCCACTCAATAGTATGAAAATCGCGTAAACCACCAGCAGAATTTTTTACATTTGGCTCTAACACTTTTGGTGAATCACCATACTTTAGCTGCCGTTCCTTAATGTCGGCAAAGTATTGGTTTAATAATCTTTTAGTGTGTTTTTTATCAAGTACGGAAAGTATTTTTTCAGTCCATTTTTGATAAAGCTCTTTATTTCCAAAAAGAAACCTTGTTTCAAAAAATTGAGTTAACGAAGTTAAATCATCTTGTAAAAATTTATCAACATCCGAAAATTCACGAACAGTATGCGATATTTCAATTCCAATATCCCAAAGCAAAGTAACACTTTCTTCAATACTTTTTTGATTTGGAGCAACCTCTTCTGCAATAAACATTAAATCAATATCAGAGTAGGGCGAAAGTTCGCGACGGCTAAAACTACCCGCAGCAACTAATACATAATTTACTTTTTTTCCCGCAAGCACTTTAAATATGTATTCTTCAACCAAAATGCTGTAATTTATACAAAATTTAAAAGCATCTTTCATAATCTCTTTATTTGTAAAGAGAATTTCTTTTTCAGCTTCAAATTTAGATCTTATTTCAAAAGGCTGTTGCATAAATGTAAACTGTATTAAATTGTAAAATTAAACCTCGAAATATATTATTATTATCGAGGTTTAACAGTAAATAATTATAAATAACTCATTTAATTATAGTTTTTCAAATCTACCTTGAAAAAATCTCAAATATTCTGGTTCATAAATCATTTTAAGTCCAGTAATATTTTTTCTGTTTTGGTAAACAGTTGCAATTGATTCCACGGCAACATCAATGTGAGCCTGTGTATAAACTCTTCGCGGAAATGTTAAACGAACAAGCTCTAATTTAGGATATCTTTCTTTTCCTGTTTTTGGGTCTCTTCCAGCAGAAACAATTCCTCTTTCCATTCCACGAACCCCCGAATCAATATAAATTTCGGCAGCTAATGTTTGTGCAGGAAATTGGTCTTGAGTTAAGTGACTTAAAAATCTTTTGGCATCAAGAAAAATTGCATGACCACCAATTGGGCGAACATAAGGAACTCCATATTTATCAAGCTCTTTTCCAAAATACTCAACTTGACCAATGCGAGCTCTAATATTATCATATTCAACCATTTCTTCAAGGCCAATAGCCATAGCTTCCATATCGCGCCCAGCAAGTCCGCCATAAGTATGAAGTCCTTCGTAAACAACTACCATATTCCTGGCTTTTTCAAAAACTTTTTTATTTTTAGTTGCAAGAATGCCGCCAATATTTACCATTAAATCTTTTTTTGCACTAACCCAAATTCCTTCAAAGTAAGAACAAATTTCCTTTAGAATTTCTGCAATGGATTTTTCTTTGTAACCTGCTTCTCTTTCTTTAATGAAGTAAGCATTTTCGGTTGCTCTGGTTGCATCAAACCACAATTTAATTTTGTGTTCGGAGCATAATTTATGCACCTCTTTTAAGTTTTCCATTGAAAACGGCTGTCCTCCAGCCATATTTACAGGACCAGCCACGCTTACATAAGGAATTTTTTTTGCTCCAACTTTTTCAATTAAATTTTTTAATTTTTCGAGGTCAATATTTCCCTTAAAAGGATGCTCGCTTTTAGGGTTGTGTGCTTCATCAATAATTACATCAACAAATGTAGCACCGGCTAATTCTTGATGAAGACGTGTAGTTGTAAAATACATGTTGCCTGGAACAAAATCACCATCTTTAATAAGTATTTTAGATATAATGTGTTCTGCGGCTCTACCTTGATGAGTGGGCACAAAGTATGGCATTCCATAATATTTTTTTACGTTGTCCCATAAATGATAAAAATTTCTGCTACCTGCATAGGCTTCGTCACCTACCATCATTCCAGCCCATTGTCTATCGCTCATTGCGTTTGTACCGCTATCTGTAAGCAAATCGATATATACATCTTCCGATTTTAACAGAAATGTGTTGTAACCAGCAATTTTAATTTCCTTTTCGCGATGTTCTCTGGTTGTCATTTTGATAGGTTCAACCACTTTAATTTTAAATGGTTCAGCCCAACTTCTTTTGATTACTTTCTTAGCCATAAGTGCTCCTTTACATTTAGTATAATAAAAAAAACACTCAAGAAAATTTCAATCCTAAGCCAGCGACAAAATGAATTGGCTTAATTCTTCTAAGAGTATATTTGTTAGTTTAGTGAAAAATCTTCGTCTTCGTCAAAATCATCAAAATCCTCCAATTCAGCAAATTCATCATATTCAACTTCTACAATTGATTTTATTCCGCCACGGACGTTAAATTTAGCCGTAATTTTTAAATAACTTGGGTCCAATACTTTTACTAAATCTTCCAATATTTTGTTAGTAACAGCTTCAAAGAACATTCCTTCGTTTCTGTATGAATTTAAGTATAGTTTGTACGATTTTAGTTCAACACAAAGCTCGTTGGGGTTATATTCTAAAATGATTGTCCCAAAATCTGGCTGGCCTGTTTTAGGGCAAAGTGAAGTAAATTCTGGAGCTTTGTGTATAATTGTATAATCTCTTTCTGGATTTGGATTTTCAAATGTTTCAAGAATTTTGGTTTTATCTTTCATGATTATTTTCCCTTTATTTATTAATATTTTGGTCTAATTTTATATGGAATTGGATCTTCTATTCCTAATTTTTGGAATCCTCTTAAACGTAAAGCGCAGCTATCACAAACGCCACATGCTTCGTCCTCACTTTGATAGCACGACCAAGTTAAATGAAGTGGTGCGTTAAGTTCATTGCCTTTTTGGATAATTTCGTCTTTATTCATGTGAATAATTGGTGTCTCAATTCTGATTTTTGTTTCTGGTTTTGTGCCCAAATCAATTACAGAATTAAAAGCGCTAAAAAAATCGGGACGACAATCGGGATATCCCGATGAATCTTCAAACACAGCTCCTATAAAAACTGCTTCGGCACCAATAACTTCTGCCCAGCTAACACAAGCTGTTAAAATATTTGCATTTCTAAAAGGCACATAAGATGAAGGAATTTCTTTGCTCTCCAAATCAGCATCATTTATTTTTATTGATTTATCTGTAAGTGAAGAGCCGCCAATTTTTGCAAGGTGATTAAAATCAATTATAATCCTCTTTTTTGCATTATAAAAATCTGCAATATCATTAAATGCTTTTAATTCTCTTTCTTGTGTTCGCTGACCATAATTTATATGTGCGAGGGCTAAATCATATTTGTTATTTGCTATTGCTGCCGTAACACAACTATCTAATCCGCCACTAACCGCAACAATTGCTATTTTTTTGTTTTTCATAATACAATAATAACCATAACAAAATTAAATTAAAAAAAATGATTGTTTTTGGTTAAGAAAGAATACGTTATTTTTATTGAATAAAATTTTAATAAATAAACGAGATTGATTTTGAAACGAATTGTCATATTAATACTGCTATCCATTCTGGTTTCATGCTCATCATTTGAAGTAACAAACAATGCTAATAAAATAAAAGGATTTTATTCATATATGGCTGATGCGGCTTTATTTTACGATTGCGAAACAGGTAAAAAACTCCCCGTTGCATTTGAAGGAGACAATTTAAAATTACAAAAAGCATATTTAGAAGTTAGTGAAAATGCAGGTGAAAAAATTTTGGTTACATTGTTTGGCAACTATGAACTTAGAGATAAAATTGAAGGAACTGGCAAGGAGGAATTTCTTGTAGTAACTAAATTTATAAATATTTGGCCAAATATTGATTGCAATGGCAATTTAGGAACGGCTTCTCTTTTAAATACTTATTGGGCTTTACGCAAGCTAAATGGAAAATCATTTGAATTTTCTCCCGGTCTTGAAAAAGACATTCACTTTTTAATAGCACTCGACAATAAAATAAAAGGTTTTGCCGGATGCAATAATTTTTTTGGCTCTTCCTATAATTCCAACGATACAATAAAATTTAATGACTTTGGAACAGCTCTTGAAATATGCAAAGATAAAATGGAGATTGAAGCGGAGTTTATATCAACTTTGAAAGAAACAATTAAATATAAAATTTATGGCGAGTTTCTTTATCTGTATGGAAGCAAAGGACTTCTTGCTAAATTTGAATCAGTATATTTTAATTAAATATTGAGGTTTTTATGAAACACATATTAAAATACTTGCTTGTTGCTGTTTCTCTAATGTTGCTTATTAAATGCTCTTCATCGTTTGCAATTGATGATTTCTTTGGAATTAAAATGCCTCCCAATGAATCAAATTATTTTAAAATTGTTGCTTACACTGAATCTTCTGGAATTTCGTACCAAAGCTCGCCAAATATGAATCCTAATATTTTAGCTTGGGCAGGATTAGAGGGTGGTAAATTGCGTGTAAAATTAATTAATTATTCCGATTCACCAATTCAACTAAATTACGATAGCGATCAATTTATAATCGAATCGAAAGATGGTGTTGAATTCCTTTGCCTTAATGGAAATATTATTGAATATAATAACTTATCACCTCTTTTAGAAAACTCATCAGTTGAATTGCTTTTAGAAATTCCACAAAATTTTTGGACAACTGTAGGTATGAAAAATTATCAATCAGCAAATGAAAGCTATACACAAGATATCTGGAAAGGACAAAACACTTTAATAATTGATAAAACTGATATAAAATACATTCGTATTAATATTGGTTTTACAACCAATATTATATTAAAACAAGTTCCTAAAATTGAATAAAAAACTTTTTGCTTAACTTCCAAAAGCAAAAAAAAATTACTTTGTTCTAACCGAAAAGAAAAGTATTACAGAAACCACAACCGTTGTAATTGCAACAACAGGCTCCAAAATACTTGGCAAAAATGGTGGCTCTGGCACTTTCCCTTTTGTAAAAGGGAGTGATGTGTTTTCTAAATTATTATAGTTGTCATACGAAATTGTGTCGGTAACAGTAAAATTAAAATTATTCGCATTAGAGATTACTGTCAATTTTTGAATTGAAAAATAGCCGCTAAAAGTTATTCTTCGCTCCATTAAATAATTGCCAAATAAACCATCCTTAAATAGATTAGAATACTCAACACCAACTCTGGTTAAAGAATAATTTATTACATTAGCTGTGGATGAATCTATATCAATTTTAACTTCCTTTCCAGCAAATGAGTTTACAACCTTTTGGTTTAACAAAAAATATTCACTGGGCGAATTAATATTAAGCTTACATGTAAAATTAAAATCCCCCAAATCAATGGCTATTTTTGATGTTGAACTATCCACTAATTCATTTATTATTTCAAGATTTGTCTTGTCTTGCCCATATATTAAAGAGCAGCTTATAAAAAAAAGAGTAAATATTTTGTTGAATTTTATCATTATAATTTTGTGTTGTTAAATTGACCTGCAATTTAATTAATATTATTGTTTTCTCAAATATTCTAAATTTTTGCCTTTTATAAAAAGCTAAAGTTTCGCTAATTTAAGTTTTAAAAAAGGAGTGTAATTCTTTTTTCTTATAATTAAGTTTGTATTGTCAAATTAAGGTTTTTATGAATAACATTAAGTTAACTATCGTTTTATTTTTTGTGTTTGGTTTTCAAATTTTAGGCCAAAATACGTATGATTTTTTAAGACTCGATTCAAGTCCGCGTGCATCTGCACTTGGTGGAGCTTACATTGCTGATAATCTTGATCCCAATATTATTTTTTATAATCCAGCGGGAATTACAAACATCGAAAACATTCCTATTTCCTTTTCCTTTTTAAAGCATTTATCCGATATAAATTCTTTTTCACTTGCCTCAACTTTTAATTTGGAAGGAATTGGTAAATTTGGTTCAGCTCTGCAATATATTAATTACGGTAAATTTGAAGAGCGGGATGAAGCTGGCAATGAAATTGGAAGTTTTACTCCAAGTGATATGGCTTTAACAATTTCTTACGGTAATAATTTTAATGAAAATATTACTTATGGAGCAAGCTTAAAACTAATTTATTCCAACATTGCATCTTACACTTCTTTTGGAATTGCTGGTGATTTGGGAATGCAATATTTGCTTCCAGAGAGTGGTTGGAATTTTGGACTTTCTCTTTTAAATATTGGGAGTCAGCTTTCATACTATAACGAAACTAACGAATCACTTCCTTTTTCTGTTCAGTTAGGTGCTTCTAAAAAATTGATTCACACGCCTCTGCAACTTTTCTTTGCTTTAACAAGATTAAATGATGCTGACAGATTTAAATTTATTAACGTTGGCATTGAATTTACTATGAGCAAGGTAATTCAGTTACGCTTTGGTTACGATAATGTTAAACGAGAAGACTACAAGGTTGCATCAACTTCTGCTTTGGGTGGTTTCAGTTTTGGAGTTGGATTTGATATTAGTGATTATGATTTTGATTATGCATTTAATTCAATGGGTGCAATTGGGGCAACCCACCGAATAGGAATTACTGCTTTAATTAAATAATTATTACATTTTTACTTTTTATAAGGAGTTTCAATTAAATTTTTCGCTTTTTCATACGAATTTTGAAACTCTTTTAATTCAAGTACTTCGTCATAATATTTTAGTGCTTTTTCCCTTTTTCCGTTTATATCATTTAGTTCACCAAGATATAAAAGTGTGTTAACTAAAAATCCACTTTCTTCGTCAGAATCAACTTTTTTTGATAGCTGTTCACAATTTATAAAATGCTTTTCCGAAAGAGCTAAACTGTCTGTTTGTTTATAATAAACACCAACATAATATTCTGCTTCTCTTTTAATTCTATCGGTGTAACCAGTATATCCAAGGTTATATTTTTTAATTATTGATAGAAATATTTTTTTAGCACTTGGATAATCATTATTTCTTACGTTTATTCTTCCTAAATAACTTTCAAATCTTGGATTGTCTGGAAATTCATTATGTAATCTTTTTGCATATTCTAATGAAGCTTTTTCATTTTTCTCAAAAGAATAATTTAACGTCATTAAAAAATATAAAGCTTCATATTTTGCATACTTACCATTATCTGCAACAAAGTTAAGCTGTTCAATTCCTTTCTTTTTGTCACCTTCAGGAAAGAAGAACATTAATGGTTTAACTATTGGAAATTGCTGAGGAATTACTTCTGCATAATAATTATAAATTCCGAAACCAAGAATAACATCAACATTGGTTGAATCAAGTTCATAAGCTTTTAACACTAATGGTAGAGCATCTTTACCATCTGCGGCAGCATCAAGCCAATTTTCTCGCACTGCAAAAAGTCTTCCTCTGTAACCAAGAGCACCTCCTTTGAAAAAGAGAGCATCTACATTATTAGGGTCCTCCTCCAAAATGTTTTCACATTGTTCAATTGATAGCTCCAATTTTTCTATCATTAGATTGTCGTAAAATTCACTTCTTAGTTCAAGTAATATTTTCCACCAAATTATCATTGCATCAAAAAATTTTCCGGCTGGATGGTTTGGGTATTCTTTTTGCAAAATCAAAAATGTCTTTTCAGCTTCATCAAATTTAATTGAATAAATTTGATGAATACCATTTTCAATTAATGAATCTAATTTCTGTTGCTGTGAAAAAAGATTGGTGCTTAATATTAATATTAAAAGAAATAATCTTTTCATTTTATATTCTACATTTGTTTTTTTATAAAAACTAATTTTGTAATAAAATTAAATATACATTTGTTTCAAACTATATTAAACTTTATTTTGCTTTTTTAATAATGAAAAATACTCAATTTTGATTTCATCTATAAAAAAGAAATATAACAGCTTTTCCAAAAAAACTGATTCTTTGTTCGAAAAGGCACACCTCTCCGAACATACTTTTATGATAATAATAGCCATAATTATTGGCATATTTGCTGGATATTCTGCAGTTGTAATTAGATTTATGATTGAAGAATTTTCTCAGTTATCATTTCCTGGCACAGGCACTGTTTTAGAAAATATTTCCAACAGCCCTTGGTATTTAATAATCCTTATTCCTGCAATAGGTGGATTAATAGTTGGGCCTCTAATTTACTTTTTTGCTCCCGAAGCAAAAGGGCACGGTGTTCCTGAAGTTATGCAAGCTATTTTATTAAAACATGGCAAAATACGTCCAAGAGTTGCTGCAATAAAAGCCCTTGCTTCCGCAATAACAATTGGTACAGGTGGTTCAGTTGGTCGCGAAGGACCAATAATTCAAATCGGTTCAAGTATTGGTTCAACTGTTGGACAGTTTTTCAGAGTTCCACAAAAAAAATTAAAAACCCTTGTTGCTTGTGGCGCTGCGGCTGGAATTGCCGCCGCTTTTAATGCCCCAATTGCTGGTGCTCTTTTTGCAGTTGAAATTATATTAATGGATTTTGCAGTAGCACAGTTTTCTCCAATTGTTATCTCGGCTGTAATTGCAACAGTAATTTCACATAGTTACGAAGGAAATCTTGCTGCTTTTTCTGTTCCATCTTATGAATATGCTTCCCCTTACGAGCTTGTTTTCTATTTTATTTTGGGAGCTGCAAGTGGATTAGTCTCATTTTTGTTTATTAAGGTATTGTATTATTCCGAAGATTTTTTTGATAAAAAACTAAACATTCCAGATTACTTAAAACCAATTATTGGTGGTTTTGCTATTGGAATTATTGCTTTATTATTTCCACAAATAATGGGAGTAGGTTACGATTCTATTAACAACGCTCTACATGGAAATATGATTTGGTACATCGCTCTTGGATTGGTTTTTTTGAAAATTATTGCCACTTCATTAACTCTTGGCTCTGGTGGCTCTGGTGGTATTTTTGCTCCTTCACTTTTTATGGGTGCCATGCTTGGATATTTTTTTGGTGCATTAGCAAATTTGCTTTTCCCTGATATTACCGCAGGTCCTGGTGCTTATGCATTAGTTGCCATGGGAGGTTTAGTTGCTGGAACAACACGAGCCCCAATTACTGCAATTATAATCGTCTTTGAACTTACTTACGATTACGAAATTATTCTCCCATTAATGATTACAGCAATTGTGAGTACAATTGTTTCTTCCTATTTATCAAGCGAATCTATTTATACTTTAAAATTACTATTACGTGGCATTAGCATAAACGAAGGAACAGAAACCAATATTATGGAATCTATTCTTGTTAAAGATGTTTATGAAAAAGATTTTACCTCCATTGAGGTTACTGATAATTTTAGTAAGGTTGTAAGTACAGTTTTAAGTAGAAAGGGTGTTGAATTTCCTGTTGTTAATAAATTAGGTAGTATTGTTGGAATAATTTCAATGAACGATTTAAAGGAATTGTTATTTGAAAAAGATTCATTAAATTCTCTATTAATTGCTGGTGATTTAGCAAATATTGAATTTGAAAGCCTAATTCCAGATGATAATTGCAAAAAAGCTCTTGAAATAATGCGTAATTATAATTTTGAAGGAATTCCTATTGTTGAAGCATTTAGCTCAAAAAAAATTATTGGGATGCTTTGGCGAAATGATATTCAGGATGCTTATCAAAAAGAAATTAATAGAATTGAAATAACAAAAAACCTTGCAAGTAGTATTTCAATGAAAGAGGAGATTACAAATATTCATTTTATGCAAGGCTATTCACTTGCAGAAGTAAAAGTACCTATTTCGTTTATTGGCAAATCAATTAAAGAGATTAATATTCGTTCAAAATATGGTGTTGATGTTCTCTCAATTAAAAGTAATGATAAAACTGGATTAAATATTAACGCAATTCCTAATCCCGATTATATTTTTAAAGATATTGATTCTCTTGTTATTGCCGGCGAAATTAAAAAGATTAACCAACTTAAAACATTGGATTAATTTTCGATTTTTGTTATTTCAATCTCTGATTTATCTAAATTAAATTTTTCTATAAATTCTTCAGCTAACGTTTCCCTAACAATTATAATTAGTTTCATATTCTTGTTGTTTTTAACAGATTCAATAATTTTGGAAACAACTGGTTCTAATCCTTTCCCACTAATTTCTAACGGACCATATTCATCAACTATTATAATTTTAGATACATCATTTACTGCTTTTTCAAGAATGTTTTTTGCCCACAAAAACGATTTATCATTAAATATAAATTTTCCTAATCTAAATGTGCTTTCGTTCTTTTCTTGTGAAGTAATTTCTTTTATCTGCTTTGATTTAACGTCTTGGAAAAAGCGTTTTTCTCCAATTGTTGGTTGAATTATTCCTTCAACTTCAGAAAGGGATAAAATAAGATTTTGTAAAAATGTAGTTTTACCGGAACGTATTTTTCCAGTAATAATATTTATTTTCATAGTTATGTTTTAATTTGTTTCCTTTATCAAATTAAAATATAACTTAAATAAACTTAATAATCGTCACCCTCTTTATAGTTTTCTAAAAATCTTATTAAAAAAAGTAAAACAAAACCAATTACTGGTAATACAAAATCAGCCATTTCAAAAACAACAGTACCCTCTGGTTGAATTATCATTGCTACTAATTTGGTCGTAAATAATATCCCAAGAAATAGCATATAACCCATAAATCCTGCTATAACCGATTTACCCAAAACATTAGAAACTCTTGATTTTCTTAACGTTGTAATAGTTTCAAATTTCAAAGTCACACTCCAAATTAAAAAAAGTTTCGGAAGAGGATGGGGCCATATATTGACGTTCCTCTTCCATTTAATGTGCCCTTACCAATTATACTTTTGTTACTTTTGTATACCAAAATAAAAATAGAGACATGCTAATTGTTAATACCAATAATGTCATAAATAAAATACTCATCATCATCTCACTTATATAAAAACCATTTATCTTTCTGCATTATTATTACAAATTAGATGCCAAAATCAATTCTTTGATTATGCATTATATTCATTGCTTATTTTTAGCTTGAATCAAATTTTTAAAGTTTACTTTAAAAATTCATTAAAGTCCTTTTTAACATTAAAGTAACCTTTAATATTTTTTGGTTATTTATCGAAATTAACATATTTTTACAACGCAAAATTTATTGGAAAAAATGCTTCGATATTTTTACATTTTATTTCTATTTGTTTTCCTCTCCAACTCAAAAGCCGAGGAAAAAATTTATCCTTATAAATTTGATTTAGATAGCACAATTACAGGGCTTGTAATTTCTGAAGGACATTTTTTCAAAAATAATAATCTATCTTTTGTTTCTATTTATAACACGTTTAAATTTGAAAACAAACCGCCATCAATTTTGTTTTTTGACCAAGATTATAGTTTTATTGAAAAATTAGAATTAACATCTCCCCAAAGCACAATACATAGAAACATTTTGGTTTTCGATTTTGATGGTGATTCTTTTGATGAAATTGTTTTTACAATAACCGAGCCAGAAAAAATTTGGTTCTTATATTACGATCCTTCCAACGAACCGCAAATAAAAACCAAAATTTTTGAAATACCTATTAAAGATAATTTTGATAAAATTAACTGCAGTTTAACTCCCGCACAAATTGAAGGCGATAATTTTTTTGAACTAATTATTACAATTAGTGAACTAATTGTCCGAGAAAATATAAAAAGGGGAATCTGGGCAATTAGCGTTCAAAACAAATCAACTATTTGGCAAACTTATTCTGCTGAAAATTTAACAAAAAGTGACCCGATAAATTTTGTTTATGGTGATACCTCTTACATTATTTATTCAAGTGCTGCACGAATTACTAATAGAAATAAGCTTTATTATTCAAAAGGAAATTATTTTCATTTTGATTTATTTTCTGGAATTTCATCAACATTCGACACAAATTTTGCTAGAAATAAAAATGCTATTCTTGATAAAAACTCGGACGATTTTTCTTCCGATTCTTTGGCAATACTGCGTGCTGTTGATTCAAACAATAAATTGCTTTGGAAGCGTTCAGTTGGTGGATTTCATACATCTGCAGTTTTAAATAAGGTACAGATTAATGGGAAAGAAAAACTTCTGTTAGCTTGCACACTTTCTAATAAAAGTTTCTTAGAAATTTCTGATCCAAAAACTGGTGCTATAGAAAAAAGAAGGGAATTGGATGATGATTATAATTTTTATTTATATAATGATAAAATTTATGCTACTCAACCCCGAAGTGGAATTTGGGTATTTGACTTAGATTTTAATTTGATTGATTCTGCAAAATCAAAACTTAAATACTCTCCATTTGGTTCAATTGATTATGAAAACAAGCAATTTGTTTTGTTAACCGAAGGACCTGGTATTCTTCAAAGTATTGTTGCATTGGATGATGAATTAAACAAAATAGCTTATTTAGAATCACAAGGTGCTACATATTTCCTTCCTAAAACAAAAGTGATTTCTGCATATGATTCTGGGAAAAGGAATTCAAGCCTTTTCAGATTCAAACCAGTGGAATGGTATAACCAAATTAGTGTAGATATGCTTCGAAATTTAGTTATATCTTTTTTAATTATTTTATTATTTACAATGGTTTTATGGATTAATACATTACGTGTTTCGTGGAAAAAAATCAAAAAACAAAAAGAAGAATTAGAATTTACAAATAATGAGCTTAAGGAAACCTCAAACAAATTAGTTCAAGCAGAAAAATTGGCCGTTTATGGAACTATTGCAAGCAGTATTGCGCACGAAATAAACAGTCCATTAGGGGCAATTATTAATAGTGCCCAAAGAATAAAAGAAAACAAGAATGCAAATATTGAAAACAATATTAATTTAATTGAAAAAGCTGGAAAGCGTGCAAAATCAATTATTGAAAAATTGTTGATTGGATCACTAAGCAATAATGCTGACGTAAAAACCAATTTAATAGATATGCTTAATGAATGGAAAGATTTGTCAATTAAGCAATTTGAAAATTTGGGAATTAATTTGGTTACAGAAATTAGTGAAAATCCAAATTTGGCAATTTCTTCAACTGAACTGAACCAAATAATAACAAATTTACTATCTAATGCCCGCGATTCTATAATGGATAGTGGTGGTGAGCAAAAAGTTATTTCAATTAAATCGTATGTTTTAGAAAATAACTACACAATTGTTTTTAGTGATACTGGTTCAGGTTTTAGTAGTTCAAAATTGGAAAAACCATTTGAGGCTTTTGTCTCAACCAAAGAAAAGGGAAAAGGAACTGGTTTAGGTTTGTGGGTTCTTAAAAACATTTTGGATAGTGTTCGTGGAGAAATAAAAGTTAAAAATAGTGCCATTGGGGCAGTAGTAGAAATAAAAATTCCTTTATATATTGAAAAAATAGGTACCTAAAATGGAAAATTTTAATCCTGATAAAAAGAAAATATTTATAGTTGATGATGATGAGTTTTCGTTGGAGAACCTTTCTTTATCATTTAATGCTGAACACTACGAGGTTAGCACGACGGGAAGTTCTGAAAAGGCTATAGAATTGTTAATGAATAATACTTATGATATTGCAATTTTAGATTTAAAACTTCAAGGAATGACTGGTCTAGATATTATTGAAAAAACCCAAGACCAGCAAAAATTAACAAAATATCTTTTAATTACTGGTTATTCAGAAGAAGAGGCTTTTATAAAAGCTACCCGAATTGGTGTAAGCGATATTTTAAAAAAGCCGTATGATGAATTTCAACTTCTTTCAACCGTTGAAAAGCTAATTCACATCAAAAAACTTGAAGAAGAAAACATTGCATATAAAGAGATACTTCAAAAGGAAAATCTTGTACTTAAAGAGCAAATTAAAAAGAACTATGAAAATGATCAAAATTTAATGGTTGGTGATTCACCAAGATTAAAAGACGCTTTAAATAAAGCAAAATCTGTTGCCGAATATTCAATGAATACATTAATTGTCGGAGAAACGGGAACAGGCAAAGAGCTTCTAGCAAGATATATTCAAATCAATGGAGCGAGAAAAAATGCACCTTTTGTTCCAATAAACTGTGCTGCTTTAACTGAATCACTTTTTGAATCTGAGCTTTTTGGATATGAAAAGGGAGCTTTTACAAATGCATTGCAGTCGCACGCTGGTTTGTTTGAAGTAGCAAATGGTGGAATTCTTTTTCTTGATGAAATTACTGAAATTCCAATCCAACTTCAGGCAAAACTATTGCGAGTTCTTGAGGAAAGAAAAATTAAACGAGTTGGTAGTACAAAAGAAATTGAAATTGATGTCCAAATTTTATCTTCAACAAACAGAAACATCCATGAAGCGATAAACAAAGGATTTTTGCGTCAGGATTTGTTTCACAGAATTGGGTCAACAATAATTGATCTTCCACCACTTCGTGAACGGAGAGAAGACTTGCACCTTTTGGCTAATCATTTTCAAAATTTATATTGTAGAATGTTTGATAAAGATATAGTTTCATTTTCAAATGAAATTTGGAATTATATTGAAAATCATAAATGGGAAGGAAATATTAGAGAATTTTCAAATTTTATTAAAAACTATTGTATTTTCGGAACCATTACTCAATCCAAAAACTATCAAATATCACCTTTAAAAAATGATTTGGCTAATTCTTTCCTATTTAATTATGGTAGTTTGGATGAATTAGAAGATGCTAAATATTGGTTAATAAATAAAGCATTAAAAACTTATGACGGAAATAAAACTTTAGCGGCAAAACATTTAGGAATTTCTTATCAAGGACTTGCTTATTTGTTAAAAAACATTACTGCATGAATCCATTTAGCTTATTTCTTTTTTAGGAATTACAATAAATTTCATCAGTCTTTTTTGTAACAACTGAAGATATGCAAAAAGGACAAGTATAATAAAAAAGATTAGCACATAAATTTTTCCTCCTGAAAGTTGCCACAATGATATTAATTTACTCCAAAGTGAATTGCTTAATGGATTAAGAAGCAGTTGAATAGCTCCATAAAAGGTAAAAACAATTACATCTCCCATCACTACTAATATAAATATTATTGCCGAATATCTTAAAACAACAAGTGGCAATTTATTTAGGAGAGTAAAAGACAGTTCGATAAATATTATGCTAATTATAATTGGCAATAAGAGAAAAAATGTATTTAAAATATTTATGTTTTCTTTAAGCTGAACAGTTGGGAAAAACCCCAACATTGAAAACTCAAACTTTTCAATGTTGGCATTAAATAGCAATAACAACAAATATTGGAAAACCCCATTAAAAAAAAGAATAAATAAAATTGCAAGAATAATCCCTATTAGAATTGATTTCTTGTTTTTCATTTTATCTTTCAATCCAACTTGTTCTTTTTCTATCAAAATTTGGTGCAATTATCTTAAATTTATATTCCTTAATTATAGATTTTTCCCAATTGCTTTTAGATTCAGCTGAACGACTTAACCATTTTTCGTCCGATAAAACCTCAAATGAGCCATTAGAGGTAACAATTTGTCCAATAAAATTTATTCCAGCACCAGTAGTACCCTTATGGCTTTCAGCTTCTATTGTAATTTTGTTTTTCCCTTTTGTAAAATATTTTTTTGCATCCAAAAATAGAATTCTGTCATATTCTGTTAATAGCGAAAGTGAGCGACGTGAATAAATTTCACCAACATATTTATCGTTTATATACAATTTTGCATGTGTATCTGCGATTAGTTGAATTTGAGCATTTTCAATTTGGTTATTAATAGTAAACTCACGTTTAAATTCTGCTTTATCATAAGCCTTATTTCTAAGTTTTGGTGCATAAATCCATTTGCTTTCAATTGTTGGTTCTTTTAATATATCACTTTGAGTATCTTCTTTTGTTTCTTCAAAATATGTAATAAGTCTATCAAACTTATCCATTATCATATTTAGATTTTCTTTTTTATAATACTTTAACCACAACATTTCATATTTAGCTTTAAGAATTTGTAATTCCGAAATGTTCTGGTTAATTAGTTCTTCAATTGAAACTTCGCTTAACCTTTTCTTTATTGAGCTAATTTCAATATTAATTTCTTTTTCTTTCGATTTTGAATTTGATAATTCTTGTTCCAATTTTTTGAGTTGTAGAATAGCCCGCAAATAATAATTTGTTTCAAGTTTTTTTGAATAATAAAAATCTAAATGAATTAAAAACCTTAGCAATTCAAAGTGATCTTTGTTTTTTGTAACTAATTGTTCAAAATTTTCAAGCGTTTTAAATACATCAGGTAATGTCCAATTCATCCAAGAAGATATTTCTTCGGGATTTATTCGTGGTGCCCACCAAGCAGAAGTTGGCAACTCTAAAACAGGATGCCTCCAAAGTTCGTGCCACTGCAATTGATTAAATACCGTACTAAAAGTTTTATAAAGAGAGTTTAGCTTATAATCGTCAATTCCAAAAAAATCTGCAAAAAAAGAATTATTAAATTCCGAAAGATTAGAGTCCTCATAATTCCAAGAACATTGTGCTGACCAAGCATATCCAAAAAGAACAAATTCCTTAAATGTTTCTGCACCATAGTCGCCCCAATTCGAATTTATCATTCCTTTGGAACCGTTTAGCAATCCATCGTGAATAATAGTTTTGATATTTGGAAGTGCAATTTGGTATGTGGGAAATGTAGTTCTAAAATTCCAAACCGAAGGTGAAACAATAAATTCAAATCCAGCATTTTTGAAGATATCTGTTGAAATATATTTTTTAGTAGCACCATAATGCCAATCAACAATAATTACATCTTTTGGAATTAAATTCAAAATATCTGTGTGGTTTAAAATTACATCTCCATACATCAATACTTTTTTGTTGTTTGCTTTGCAGAATTGAAAAATTTTTTTATAATGTTCAGTATGAACTTTTGCGCTTCCAACCTTTTTTGTTAGCGTTTTGCTTTTTCCATAACCAACATCATAGCTTTCATCGGCACCAATATTTATATATTCTGACGGAAAAAGAGCAAAAACTTCTTTTAGCATATTTTCCAAGAACACATAAGTTTTTGCCTCTGTAACAGCAAGCGAGGCGGCGCCAGGAAATTCGGCGTAATCAACAAATTCCCTCGAAGTTAAAATGTTTTCAAAATGACCAAGCGTTTGAAATATTGGAATTACCTCAACATATCTTTCTGAAGCATATGCAACTATCTCCTTCACTTCTTTGTTTGATAAAGCACCTCGATTTTTACCAATTGATGGATATGATTTAAGTTGAAGCATATCTTCTAAGTATGGCATAAATACATTCATTTTATAACGCGAGATAAAATAAATAATGCGTTTAAAATTTTGCAAATTTGAAACTTGACCGCGGCTTATATCGTCCGAAATACCTCGTAATTCCATGTTTGGCCAATCATAAACTTCTAAAGTTTGTATTTCCCTTGTGCTATTGTGTTCAATAAGTTGAATTAAACTCATTGCCCCGTAAAACAATCCCTTTTCAGTAGTGGCATTAATTTCAATTTTATTATTAGTAATTAATAGATTATATGCTTGATTATAAAGATTTTTATCAACCTCAATATTGGCGAGGCTTTCCACAATATTTAAATATATAAGCCCATCAGTATTGGATATTTTCCCATTAATGTTAAACGAATTTTTTAAGCTTTCAACAATTTGATTAGCAATAAAATTTAGTTTTTTGTTTTTAATTACAATTGATATTTCTTCAGTAAGTTTGATTGTTCCGTTAGTCAACTTAATTATTTGTGGTGTTGGGATAATCATATTTTTCACTTCGTTATTTGCTAAAATGGTTAATGAAAAAAGGATAGTAATTATTAATGATAGTTTTACTCTCACAATCTTTCCTATAGTTATTATTTAAATTAATGTGGTATTAAAAATTAAGGTTTTATATTGTAAGTGTAAAACTAATAATCAAAATGTGAGCAAACAGATTAAGGTATTTTCTTAAAATTGAATTTAAGAAAGATTTATTTTGCTTTCATTAAAACAATTGAGATATCATCGTTGACTTCTGCTTTGTCTCTAAAATAATTAATTGTTTCAATGATTTTATTTTGGATTTCTATACTTGATTTATCGGCATTTTCTTGAATTATTTTTTTTAATCTTTCTACTCCAAATTGAGTTTTTGTATGATTCATTGCTTCTGTTACTCCGTCTGTATAAAAACAAAGGATGTCGTTTGGTTCAGTTTTAACTTTTTCTTCTGCAAGTGTTTTTTCAAACATTCCTTTGTCATTAAATCCTATTCCAATGCCTGTGGGATTAATTTCAACAAAAATGTTTTCATTTTTTTTATAGTGAAGCAATGGTAAATGACCAGCATTGCTATATTTTATTTTTCCTTTTTTATCAATGGATGCAATGGATAATGTTAAAAAGTATTCCCTTTCTAATCTTTTTGCAAAATACTTTTTTAGTTCTATAATGATTTTTTTTGGATCAGAATTGTTTTCTATTAAGAACTGCAAAATTGTCTGAACCCTTACCATATATAGAGCTGCTGCAATTCCTTTTCCAGAAATATCACCAATAATTACAAATGTTTTTTCATCACGGCTTGAATCAACAATGTCAAAATAATCACCACCAACTTCGCGAGCAGCTTCACTAAAAGCAGAAATTTCAAAATGTTCATTTTGGTATGGTGGTTCTGGCATTAGTCGTTTTTGGATTTTTTTTGCAAGCACAATATCGTCTTTAACAATTAGTTTGTCGGCTAATTCAAAAGCAATTAGTGCGTTTAAAATTAAAAAAGAAAAAATTAGATATGCGTTGTTTACTCCAACAATTCCAACAATAAATATTATAATTGCTGATAAATAAAAGACTCTTCTTGCTGGGGAGAGTTTCATTAAAAAGGCATTAAATAGCGACTTAACAAAGGTTAAAGATCGATTAAATTTATTTTGATGAGCTGTTGGTTCAGGAATTTCATTTTTGTAGAATTCGTAAACTGCAGTTGATTCTTTTTTAATCATTCGCTCAATTTCATCAAACGATAGTTCGCTTGTGTATAAATCGAATAATCTTTTTATGGGATTTGTGGCTGTCATTTTTGCTCAATTGTTTTTTTTAATTTAAGACGATATTAACCCCAAATATGCATTAGAAAAGCATTAATGCATATTCGACTAACTCGCTCTAAGCGTTTGTACTATTGTTCACTTAACCTTTTGGGTACAAACGCTAAGACCGAGTAAGTCGGGGCAAGTTCGCTTCTATATTGATTGTTCTTTTTCTAAAATTGTTTATTTTAATCCTATTGCATTATCCAGGATTAACTGCCATTAGTTTTAAATTTCTATCGCTAAAATTATATTTAATTTGGGGAACAAATAGTTTTGTTCCCCAATATTTTACAATAATTTAAAATGCTCTTTAATTATCAACATTAATTCTGTGATTTATTATTGCAGGTTCAATTTCTTCTGGAATTATTGATTTTCCATTCCAAAATTTATACAACCAAGCTTTTATATCATTTAAAGTTAAAATTAAAACTGGAAAAAACAGAAGAATAAATCCAGTTCCAACCAAAACACCATAAGCCAATGAAATAGCCATTGGAATTAAAAACTGTGCTTGAAAACTAGTTTCCAAAATTATTGAATATAAGCCAAGTACTGTTGTTAAAGTAGTAAGAATAATTGCTCTATATCGTGAAATTCCCGCATTAAAAACTGCTTCTTCTACCTTCATCCCTTCAATAAGCAATGTATTATATCTTGCAAGAAAAACCACAGCATCATTAATAATAACCCCTGAAAGAGCAACCATTCCCCAAGCGGACATAATTGAAATTGGATGCCCGTGAATTCCATGACCCCAAGCCGCACCAAGAAATGCCAAAGGAATCATCATAACAATAATTACCATGTGCGAAACTGACCTAAAGTGAAGCATTAATATTAAAATAATTAACAAAAATGCACCTGCAAATAATGTAACAATTTGTTGAAAAGATTCAGCGCTATCTTTAGCCTGCCCTTGATAAACAATTGAAACTCCTGGAAAATTAGCTTTAATATTTGGTACTATTTCTGTTTGTATATATTCCAAAATGGGTGGAACAGGAGCAAAAGGGTCTAATAAATCTGCATCAATTCTTTCTTCACGAGCGCCATTGTATCTTTTAATATTTACTGGTCCTCGTTCAATTGTATAAGTTACTAATTCATTTAATGAGTATTCACCTTTAGCTGTTTTAATTTTCATGTTTTCTAATTGACCAACATTTATTCTGTCTTCTTTAGGAAATCTTACCCAAACACGAATTTCGTCTTTACCTTGTTGCAAACGTTGAACTTGACCGCCATAAAAACCTTGCCTAACTTGATTTGCAATTTCAACTTGCGAAAGTCCTAAAAAATAGGCTTTTTGTTTTAGCTTAATTTGAATTTCTTGCTTGCCTTGCGAATTTTGATCATTCACATTATCTAATTCTGGAATGTTTTTTAATTGGGATAGCAATTTGTTTTTAGCCAATTCAAGTTCTTCAAGATTTTGTCCTAAAATGCTTATGGATATTGGGCTTCCCCATCTGTTTCTTCCACCAACTGTAAATTTAGTAGCTTCTGGAACGTCTCCAATTTTTTCGCGGACTCTTGAAGCAATTTCGAATGTAGAAATTGGAGCACCTTCCATATCTCGCATTAAAACATTTATATTTCCAGCGTGTGCCCCGTTTTCTTCGCCATTAAATGCATTTCCAATAGACCTAAATGCAAAAGTTACAAAATCGTTTGAATCAGCAAACTCTTGCTTAATTTCATCGTTTACTTCCCAAATTGATTTTTCAAACCGTTCAAGATATTCGGCAGTTCGTTTTTCACCAGAGCCTGGAGTAAATGCAATGTTAACATTAAAAGAATCGAATGCTATTGTTGGGAAAAAAGTTGTTTTAATAAATGCTCCATTTATCAATCCAAGAGTTATAAAAATTAAAGCAATTGGAATTGTAACAACAATCCATCTCCAGCGTATAACCGATTCAAGAACATTTTTGTAAAAAACATCGCGCATTAAATATATTACTTTATCTAATTTTTCCCTAATATTCCCAGATTTTTTTTCGTCTTTTCGTCTTAAAATATGGCCACTTGATAAATGTGCTGGTAAAACAAAAAATGCTTCTAACAATGAAAAGGACAAACTAAAGATTACAATAAATGCCATTTCGTATAGCATTTCCATCCTACCTTGCAATAAAAGCAAAGGAGCAAATGCAACAATTGTAGTTGTTACAGAAGTAATAATTGCTGGGTAAACCTCAACAACGCCATCTATTGCTGCACGTTTGGGCGATTTACCCATTTCAAAATGTGCATATATGTTTTCAGCAATTACAATTCCATCATCAACCAGAATTCCCACAACCAGAATCATTCCAAAAAGTGAAATCATATTAATTGTAATTCCACTTAAACTTGCTACTATAAACATTGCAAGAAATGCCGAAGGAATTCCCCAAGCAACCCAAAGCGAAAGTCGGAAACTTAAGAAAAATGCAAGCGTTATAATTACTAAGAGTAACCCAATTCCACCATTGTTAAGTAATAATTGCAAACGACTGTTTAGCATTGAGTTAAAATCGAAAGTAATATCAAGTTTTAATGAATTATGCTGCTTATTAAAATCCACGACATATTTATTTAGATATTCTGAAATTACTTGTAAATCCTCATTTTTCAATTTTTCAATTGAAAAAAACACACCTTGTTTTCCATTTATTTTAGCGTTGCTTGAAACATCTGCAAACTGCGTTTTTACTTTTGCAATATCTCTAATTCTAAGAAAACTACCGTCATCATTGGCTCTTAAAATTATATCACCAATTTTATTTGGGTCAACACTTCTATTCCGGGAACGAATTAGTATTTCTTGTTCATCCGATTTTATCTGTCCCCCCGAAATATCAAGGTTATTTGAAGCAATTGCACCGGCAATTAAATCAAAAGTTAAATTATATCTGCGCAAGTCAGCTTCTTTTGTTTCAACAGAAATTTCTAAACTTGGATATCCATTAATGGTAATTTTGGAAATAATTCCAGATGCCAATAAATCATCTTCAATACTTTGTGCACTTTTCTTTAGTGTTTGTAAATCAACATCGCCCGAAAGCCCCATAAATGCAGCTTGTGTTCTGCTACGTTGTTTAAAAACAATAGGTTTTTCGGCGGCAGTTGGAAATGAACTAATTCCATCAACAGCATTTTTTACATCCATTAAAGTTTCATCAATTGAAAATTCGCCTGTAGTTTCAACCGAAACTCGTGAAAAATTTTCTGAAGAAGTTGAAGTAATTTCTTTAATTCCAACAATACCCCGCAATGCTTCTTCAATTCGTGTGGTAATACCTTCTTCCATTTCTTTTGGAGACGCTCCAGGATATGCAACAGAAATTTGAATAATTCGTGAAGTCATTTCTGGAAAGAATGACCTCTTCATATTCATTAAGCTAAAACCACCAACTAGAACAATTACAGCAATAATTATATTAGCATAAACAGGATATTTTACAATATATGTTATTATTTTTTTCATAAATCTTATTCTTTTCCTAGTATTTTAACACTACTATTTTCTGATGCGTTTATTAATGGTTCTGAAACGACATTTAATCCTTCGGTTAAACCAGTAAAATACAATTTGTCCTTATTTACTTTCTTAACGTTAATTGTCCTTTTTACCAACAAGCCATTTTCAACAGTAAATACCATATTTTGGTTAAACACAGCACTTCGTGTAATTTCCATTACGTTTGAAATTTTTATTCCATCAAAAACAGCAGTAAAATATTCGCCTTTATAAATAGGATTGTTTTTTGACGAATTTAGTGAAACGTAAATGTTTATTGATTGAGTGTTTGGATTTATATCCTGCGATTTTCTAACAATTTTTCCAACAAATTTGGAAGTTTTGTCATCGTTAAAAACTTTAACTTTTTGACCTTCTTTTAACCATTTTGAATCATCTAAATCAACGGGAACTTCAAGTTCTAAATTTACTGTATTAATAATTTTGCCAAGTTTTGTTCCAGGATTTGCAATAGCTCCTTTTTCGAGATTAACTTCCGTAATTGTTCCATCAAAAGGAGCATAAATTCTGTAAGATTCAAAATTTGCTTCGGCTGATTTAATTGAATAGTAGTTTGTTAATATATTTCTACTAGCCATAAATATTCTTTCTTGTGCAGAATCCATTTTAGGCAATTCTGGAAGCTCTTTGTCAATATCAATTACGTTTAAAAAAGAATTCCATTTACTATAGCTTTCTGGAAGTGTTGATTTTAAATCTGGAAGAATACTTGCAACATTATTCAAAAATGTGCTTTTGCGCGATTTCATATTAAACAGCTCAATTGTTTCATCTAATTTAATAAGCAAATCGCCTTTTTTGAAAGATTCGCCAATCTTAAAATCTATATCTCCAGTAATTATTTTTCCACGCACTTCTGCAATTAAAATAACTTCTGTTTGTGAAGCAACTCTTCCCATAGCTTCAATTGAAGTAAAAACATTGTTATATTTTACTGATTCGGCTTTAACATATCTTTGAACTGGTTCTACTGGTTTGCGAACAGATGACTCTTTTAGTCCTCCCAACCATTGCATAGAAAAAAATGCGAATGCAACAATTACAATTCCAGATATAATAATTATCAGTTTTCGTTTATCCATTAGTGTTTCCTTTATATAAAAAAATATCATTATTTGACGTTAATATAACTGCAAAGTTACAGATTTTTAGGGATAATTTATAAATGTTTGAGTAATTTATACATGATGTCTGATAAAAAATGAAATTGCTGTCTTGCCGAAAAAGGTAAGTGTAAAGCAAAAACTAATAATGTGGCTTAAATAATATAGTTTCTGCAAAACAATGAATCTGTCATTTCGATTCCGACGTTTTTTGTCGGAAGAGAAATCTTTCAAATTGACTCAATAAATTTAAGTTCTTTTTTTTCGTGTTGGCAAAATAGAGATGTTTTTTGTTTGTGGCAAGCACCAATTCGTCTCCCCAAAAAACATTAAGTAAACCCAAAATTTGTATTAATGCTTTTCTAATGCATGTTTAACGCTTATTCAATAAACAGCATTTAGTTGATTAATTAGAATATTAATTAATAAATAGTATTATTTCTAATTACTTATAATTTCATAATGAAGAATTAAAAAGCATAATTTTCAATTATTTCATTTGAATTTACAGAAAGATTTTTTATATTATTTTTGATCAAATAATATAAAGGTGAAATAATGGTAAAAAATATTTCATACAAACCAAAAACCCAGCTTGCTATCAATCTAATAAATAGTATTGGCAATGCAAATAACTTTCTTCAAGAAAAACTTCACTCCTATGTAAAAACGACTGGCTTAACTCCTTCTCAATTTGCAATTATCATTATTCTTGGCAATAATGGAGCATTAAAAATTTCTGACATTTACAAACAGATGCTAATAAAAAGTGGAAATAGAACAATGATTTTAGATTCCCTTGAAAAAAGAAATTTTATAAACAGAATTTTTAGCAAAAACGACAGACGTGAAATTATTATTGAATTGACTGCTGCTGGACAAAAGTTTTTTGAGGAAAATCATGAAAAGTATAGTAATTTTGTCGAAAAAATAATTTCTAACATTTCACAAAACGAGCAAAAAGACATTGCTACTATTGCAAAAAAAATTATTGGTGAAAACTAGTTTATATTAAAAGAGGACATTTTTAATGTCCTCTTTTTTGTTTATGCTTCCAACATTTGGTTTATAGATTTTTTAATAATTTCAAGCGCCTCATATAATTCTTTTTCAGTAATTATAAGAGGTGGAGCAAATCTAATAATATGTTGATGAGTTGGTTTTGCAAGCAAACCATTTTCCGCCATTTTTACACAAACATCCCAGGCTTCTTTTCCGTTGGAAGGCTTTATTACAATAGCATTTAATAATCCTTTGCCTCTAACCAATTCTATCATTGGATGGTTAAAATTCTTTAATTCTTCTCTAAAAATTTTGCCTAATTTTTCGGCTTTTTCGGCTAAATTTTCTTCTTTAACCACTTCTAAAGCTGCTGTTGCAACTTTTGCAGCCAAAGGATTTCCGCCAAAAGTTGAGCCATGCTCACCTGGTTTAATTACAAGCATAATTTCATCGTCTGCCAAAACAGCCGAAATTGGAATAACTCCGCCAGAAAGAGCTTTTCCTAAAATTAAAACATCTGGACGAACATTTTCGTGATCGCAAGCAAGTAATTTTCCTGTTCGAGCAATTCCAGTTTGAACTTCATCGGCAATAAATAATACGTTATTTAACTTACATAAATCGTACGCTTTTTTTAAATATCCATCATCAGGAACAAAAACTCCAGCTTCACCTTGAATTGGTTCAACTAAGAATGCCACAACATTTTTATCTTCAAGCGCTTTTTCTAAAGCAGAAAGATTGTTGTAAGGTACTACTTCAAAACCTGGAGTATATGGCCCAAAACCTTTGTAGGAATCTGGGTCGGTTGACATTGAAATTATGGAAATAGTTCTTCCATGAAAATTACCTGCACAAACAATTATTTTTGCTTGGTTTTCAGCAACACCTTTTTTGTCATATCCCCAGCGACGAGCCAACTTTAATGCGGTTTCATCAGCTTCAGCTCCAGAATTCATTGGCAGAACTTTGTCATATCCAAAAAATTCTGTAACATATTTTTCATAAGGACCTAATTGGTCATTAAAAAAAGCTCGTGAAGTTAAAGTTAATGTTTGTGCCTGGTCAACTAAAGCTTCAATAATTTTTGGATGGCAATGACCTTGATTTACAGCAGAATAGGCAGATAAAAAATCAAAATATTTTTTTCCTTCAACATCCCAAACAAATGCACCTTTTCCTTTGTTTAATACTACTGGAAGTGGATGATAATTGTGTGCGCCATATTTTCCTTCAAGTTCAATAAAGTCTTTTGATAACATAAAACTCCTTATTTATTTTATTTAATCTAATGCACCAAATTAACGAATATTACTCTTATTTTCGAAAATATATATTTGCTTTTTAAAAAAAACTTTTAAATAGATTGCAGACAAGTATCTGAAGCCTTATTTTTACAATTATTAAATTATATATTTTACAATTTGGAGTTGAAATGAAAATTAACAGATATGAAGATATTTCACAAATTGACAAAGAAGCGAAAAAAGATTATATCGACAGACACTCTGCATTTGTTCATTGCGATAAAAATGCGGAAAAAGGCAAAAAATTTGTTGTAAAAGTTAAAGTTGGCGATCAATATTTGCATCCAGATGATTTTGACCATTTTATAGCTTATATTCAATTATGGGATGGCGAAACATTTCTTGCTCAAGCTAATTTTACAGCTGGAACAATGGGCTCTGCTGCAAATCAAGTTGAAGTTGATTTTTATATTGTTCCAACAAAAAAGATGAAATTAACCGCTATGGCTTATTGTACAAAACATGGATTATGGCAAAGCGAAGAAGTTGTTGTTGAAGTTGCTTAATTTTTAAAATCATTCAATAGTTGTAGAAAAAGCAATAGTTGGTTATTTTTACATTCAAAAAAAGGTAAATAATATGTCAACAAAAGCACCATCTGGAGTAAAAAGTTTTTCAGAAACATCTGTAGAAAAAAAAGTTTATAACCTGGTAGAATCACTTAAAGAATTTATGCCAATTAATAATGATAGAAATCGTTTAGGTTACGGATTGGTTAAATATTTAAGTGGCGATGGTGATGCTCCTGAAATATTAGTAAAATCTGCTAAAATTAATATTTCTGGAATTGAGTATTCTGAACTTGCTAAAAAACTTTCGGAAGGACTTAAAACCATTAAGTAATTTTACTTAGTTTGGTTTTTTAAATAACTTTGTAAAATAGAAAAACGTTTATTTTTTCCATTCAATATGACCATTCATATTGTTTTTCTCAAATACTTCTAAAATTTCAGAACAAAATTTAACTGTTTCGATATCATCAATAGATTTTGCTGCTTCATACAGTCGTATAAACATTTTTTTGCCGGTTTCGGTTTGTTTATAGTTCTTTTTTCTAAAATTGTGACTTGCACATAAAGTTTGTCCATTTTCAATTGTGGCTTTTCCACCTTTATCTTTTGGTTTTATGTGGTCAACTTGCAAATCAACGCCATCAATTTTACCTTTTCCACAAATCACACATCTATAACCATCTCTTTTTAGAATAAATTCTTTTTGTGCTTGGTTAAAATCTTCCAAATCTCTTTCTTGTATTAAATCGGGCTCAAACCTATAAATTCCTTTGGCAACTTTTATTAAAAATCCAGACTGATGAAGTTTTCTTATTTGTCTATCGGGGTCTCTGAATACCGTATTTGTTCTCTTAAAAAATTCAGCAACAACATAATCAACAACTTCAGGATGTGGAATATCTCGGCAAGGATTGTTTCTAAAATATTCCATTAATAATTCATTTTGAGTCATAATTTTCATATTAAACCTCCAACCTCCTTTATTATTCTTTCCCGTGCTAATTCACAATAATTTTTGTCAATATCTAATCCAACAGCTTTTCTGTTTGTATGTGCTGCAACAATAAGCGTTGTTCCGCTTCCCGTAAAAGGGTCAAAAACCACATCATCTACAAAGCTAAAAAGTTTTATTGCCCGATAAGGTAATTCTTTTGGAAATGGTGCAGGATGTCCAATCCTCTTTTTACTTTCACCAGGGAAGGTCCACATTCCGTTAGTATATTCCATAAATTCTTCTTTTGAAATATCGGAAATTTGAGAACCATTTGATTTTCGCCATTCATCTTTGTAGAGAATTACAATAAGTTCAACTGGAGCAATTACATAAGGAGCGGAAGCTTTCATCCAAGAACCCCAAGCAGTTCTTCTTGAAATATTGCCTTCGTTCCAAATAATGGTAGAGTGATATTTCCAACCTACATCTTGAGCAATTCGAGTTAAATCAGCACCAACACTTTTTTGTCCACCTTTGTTTTTATCGAGTGGAATATTTAACAAGAATCGGGCTTGTGGTTTACTCCAATCAAAACTGTTTTTCATCCACTTTGCCGAAAAATCTAAATATTGCTGGTAAGTTAATTCATCATTGTTAGAATTATATTCTATTCCCACATTATAAGGTGGTGATGTAACAATTAAATCAGCAAATTCTCTATTAAATTGTTTGTTATTTAAAACATCTCCGTGAAATAATACTATGTCCTTATGTTTATAAAAGGCTTTTTCGGTGGTTTTTTTTTGAGTTATTTCTCTATTTAAATATATTTCACTTGCTAATGTTGCAACTGCCATTAAATTTCCTGTGTAAATGATTGTGTAAAATCAATATTTCTAATTACAATTTTAATCAACAAATATATAATTCTATTTTAACTTATCCTTTAATAAAATAAAATCCAAATAAAAAGTTAAAAAAATCTATTTCTACTTAATTTCTTGGTCTTTATACTGCAATTGGTATAATTTATAATAAATTCCTTTTTTGCTTAATAATTGTTGATGAGTTCCAACTTCTTTAATTTCACCTTTATGAAGCACAATAATTTTATCGGAATTTTGGATAGTTGAAAGTCTGTGAGCGATAACAATTGATGTTCTTCCCACCAATAATTTTTGAATTGCCTTCTGAATTAAATTTTCTGTTTCGGTATCAACGCTAGAAGTTGCTTCGTCCAAAATTAAAATCCGTGGATTAAAAACCAAAGCACGTGCAAATGATACGAGCTGTTTCTGTCCAACGCTTAAAGTTGCACCTTTTTCTTTTACTTCCTCGTTGTATTGACTTGGAAGTTTTGAAATAAAACTATCTGCCCCAACTATTTTAGCTGCTTCAATAATTTGCTCCTTAGTAATGGATTCATCACCCAGATTTATATTTGAAGCAATTGTTCCGGAAAATAGAAATACATCTTGTAACACAATTGAAATTTGGTTTCTTAAATCCTCTTTTGAAAGTTCGCGAAGGTCAATTCCATCAACAAGAATTTGACCTTTATTAATATCATAAAATCTGTTTAGCAAATTGATTATGCTTGATTTTCCTGCACCCGTTGCTCCAACAATTGCAACAGTTTCGCCAGCATTTACACTAAACGAAATATCCTTTAGAACATATTCTTCATTATTATAAGCAAACCAAACGTTTTTGAAATCGACATTGCCTTTAAAATTAACAAGTGGTTTGGGTGAATTAGGATTTTGAATTATTTTACTATTATCCAACAATTTAAATATTCTTTCTGATGAAGCCATTGCTGTTTGCATTACATTATATTTTTCCGACAAGTCACGAATTGGGCGGAAGAACATTTCGGTATATTGAATAAATGCAAACAGAACTCCTATTGTCATTGTTCCTTGAATTACATTTCCACCACCATACCAAATTATTAATGCAACAGCACCCGAACTTAAAATTTCTACAATTGGAAAAAAAACAGCATAATAAAAAATGGAATCGATATTAGCTGTTTTATGAGCATCATTTATGTCAGAAAAAACTTCTTTTTCTCTATTTTCCCTTGAAAACAGTTGAATAATGCTCATTCCAGTAATGTGCTCTTGCATATATGAATTTAACCTTGCAAGCTGAAAGCGAACATCTCTATATGATTCACGTACTTTTTTTCTAAAAAGAAATGTTGCATAAAAAAGAATTGGCAAAACAGAAAGCGAAACCAATGTTAAGTTCCACGACATGAAGAACATAAAAATTAAAATCCATATAATTATGAATACATCACTAAATATTGTTACTATTCCAGACGAGAATAATTCATTAAGCGATTCAACATCATTTGTAACTCGTGTAACAATTCGTCCAATAGGCGTTTTGTCAAAATACTTTAGCGAAAGCTTTTGAACATGTGCAAACAATTTTATGCGCAAATCATAAATTATATTTTGCCCCATTAATTGTGTGTAATAAGTAAGAAAATACTGAACAATTGCTTGGAACATTAAAACGACAAAGAGAATTGCCGAAATAGCGACAAGTCCGTTGTAATTACTATTAACTATATAATCATCTATTGCTATTTTAATTAAATAAGGACGCAGAGGCCCAAGCGCAGCAACCACAACGTTCATAATTATTGCAATAACAACATACTTTTTATAAGGCTTAACAAACCCTAAAAGACGCTTCATTAATTTTGAATCGTATGCCTTACCAAGTATTTCATCATCTTTGTTTATATTAGACATAACTTTAACAACCAATCTTATTATTATTTGTAATAATATTAATACTTACAACTAATAACCCCAAATGACGCGAAGCTAATGATAAATTATATTTGTAACGATAGTTTCTTTTATTTTTTATATGCCTTTTGTTCAATAGCATTTTATTATTCCTTTTCCAATTCTTCTTCCAACAGCTGTTTGTAATGTATGTCGTAATAAATTCCACCTAATTCCAATAATTTTTCGTGTGTTCCTTGCTCTTTTATTATTCCGTTTTCAAGGACAATAATATTATCGGCATCTTTAACTGTTGAAATTCTATGACTAATAATTATGCTTGTTCTATCTTTCATAAACTCTTTAAGATTAACCAAAATTTCTTCTTCCGTTTTTGTATCAACCGCCGAAAAGCTATCGTCAAGGATTAATATTTTTGGATTAATAGCCAACGCCCGCGCCAAGCATGTTCGTTGTTTCTGTCCACCAGAAAGCGTAATTCCACGTTCACCCAAAACCGTGTTAAATTTTTGTGGAAAATCATTTACATCTTTTGTTAGTTGTGAAATATCCGAAACCTTATTTAATAATTCGGTATTTGCTTTTTCTACTCCATAAAGAATATTGTTTTGCAAACTATCGGAAAATAGAAACGTTTCTTGCGGAACCATACCAACATTTTCTCTTAAAATATTTAATGGAATTGATTTAATATCATTTCCATCTATTAATATTCTTCCAGAACTTACATCAAACAATCGCGAAATTAAATTAACAAAACTTGTTTTTCCAACACCAGTGTGGCCAACAATCGCAAGCGTGGAACCTTGTGGAATTTCTATGGAAATGTTGCTTAAAACTTCGGGTAAATTATCCATGTATTTAAATGTCACATTTTCAAATTTGATGGTTCCGTTAATTTTTGTTATTGATTTATCTGTATCAGAATTTTCTTTAATTTCAATTTCTTCGTTATAAATAGTTTGTAAGCGTTTAAGACTTGCATCCGCTTGTTGAACAATATTTGCAACCCATCCAAAGGCTATTGTTGGCCAAATAAGCAACCCAAGATAAAACATAAATGCCGCAATATCACCCAGCGTTAACTTTCCATCAATTATCATATTTCCACCAACTAAAATTAGAATTATGATTGAGGTGCCGGTTATTAAAAAAAGTAGTGGCGCAAAAAGTGCTTGTATTTTTATTTTGTCCATATTTCGCTTACGATATTCCGAACTTTCCTTTGCAAACTTTTCAATTTCAAAAATTTCGCGAACGTATGATTTTATAATTCTCATTCCCGAAAAATTTTCTTGTGCCATTGTTGTTATATCAGAAAATTTTTCTTGAATTAATGTAAATTTTTTGTGAATTTTTTTGCTTAATTTATAAACGAAGTACGATAAGATTGGTAGCGGAATTAAAGTATAAACTGTTAAAATAGGACTTAAAGACAACATAATTATTATTACAACTATAAATTTTACAGAAGTATCTATTGAATACATTACCGCAGGACCAACATACATTCGTACTGCAGAAATGTCGTTTGTAGCGTGCGCCATTATATTTCCGGTGGAGGTATTCTGAAAATATCGGTGCGAAAGTCTTAGTAAATGTGTCCAAAAATCTTGACGAATATCAAATTCAATTTTCCGAGAAACAACAATTATTGTTTGTCTAATCATATATCTAAAAAATCCACTTAAAACCGCAAGGGCGAATATTATTAAAGCATACTTAATAATTAATTCAATATTTGGATTTTTTTTTAGTGAGTCAATACTATCTTTTAAAACCAAAGGAATATAAACTTGAGCTATATCTGAAATGAGAATAAACAGAATTCCAAGAGACATTTTGCCTTTATATTTCTTAAAATACTTGTTAAGTGTAAATAATCTTGTCATAAAATCTTTCTAAAAATTTAGTGCACAAAGATAACAAAATTAATTGTTTGAATTAGACAAGAGGTGCGTTAATATTTTACTTAAAACAATAATTTATACTAATACTCAATTATCTACTGCAATAAAAATATTTTTTGACCAGGAAGTTTAAATATAAATATTTGGACATCATTTGTTGTATATTAACTAAATAAATTAGTCCTGTATTTAATAAAAAATGCAAAAATTTAATTAAAAGGTTGTTATAACTAATGCCTTTTATTTTTTGTTCAACTTATATTATTGAACACTGGAGAAAAAAATGAACGTTTCCACTTTTGACAACAACTTGATTCTTAAACCTTTAAGAATGATTGCATTAATTACAATTTTTGCTGGCGTTTCTGCTTTAATTTTTGAAGTAAAATATTTTGCCGATTTTTCGGTCGGCTTATATTTTAGCAGACTTATTGCCACAACAATTGGATTTATTGTGCTAACTTTAACTTATTCTAAATATGGTGAAAAACATGCTGTTTTATTTATCCATATTTTAATTTTGTCTATTACAACTTCGTTTGCAATTATAATTTACTTAATTCCAAACACGCTTTTTATGAACTCTCATCTTTTGGCTTTAACCATTTTTACAACCGCATTATTTTTAAGCTGGGATACAAAAAACCAAATAATTGTAGCAATTTATTATAACATTATTTTTGCCACATCAATTTTATATAACGATAATACAATTTATTTTCTTCCAAATGTTTTTTCAACCGTTCTTTTTGTTTTGTTAATAAGCGTTTTAAGTGTTAGCGCCACCGCTATAAATTCAAGGTTGCGTGAAAAATTAACAGAAAGCACTCAAAATGCAAGAGAAATTTTTGAGAATTCAATTGAGGGAATTTTTAGAATTTCTGAATTTGGGGAATTAGTTTCGGCAAACAATACTTTTTATTCAACTATTGACGAACTTAACATTAAACTTAATAATAACAAGAACTTCCCAAGTATTTTGCTTGGCAAAAACAACATTAAAAATATTATTCTTGAAGTAAACAATAACGGATTTATAAAAGACAGGATAATAGAAATTAAAAGAGATGATAACGAAATAATGTTTATTAGCTTAAACCTAAGACCAAGCATTGTTAATAAAAAATCAAACATAAAATATTACGATGGAAGCATTTTGGATGTTACCAAAAGAATTAAAACAGAACTTACCCAAATTGAGACACTACTAAAACTGCAAGATGCAAAGCAAAAGCAAGAAAAGAAAAGTCAAGAAGCCCTTGAATTGAAAGACAGTAAAATTCAATTGCTTGCAAAAATTAATCACGAATTAAAAACCCCAATAAATTCAATTTCGATATTTCTTGATTTAATTGAAACTAATGCTATGAAAAACGAAGAAGAATTAAAAAACTTTGCCTCAAGTGCTAAAAAATCGACTGAACTTATGTTGGATACATTAAATAAATATTTAGATTTTACAAAAATTGAAGCTGGTAAACTGGAATTGGAAAACGAACTTTTTAATTTTAGAGAAAAAATTGAAGAAAGCACCAGTCTTCTTCTTCCCTTTGCCGAATTAAAAAACATTACTCTTTCTTCTGGTGTTGCAGAGGATGTGCCAAATCTTTTTTTTGGCGATGGCAATCATTATAAACAAATAATCCTTAACCTTTGTAATAATGCCCTTAAATTTACAGATTATGGAAGTGTTAGAATATCTGTTACAAAAGGTCGGAGTTTAGATGATAAATTTGAAGTAATAACCGAAGTTTCTGATACGGGTCGAGGAATATCGGAAGAAAAAATTTCTTCTTTATTTGCCCCTTATAAACAAATTAATAGTAAATTGGATTCTAAATTTGGCAGTGGACTTGGTTTATTGATTTGTAAGGAATTAACAAAATTACTCGGCGGAACAATAACTGTTAAAAGCAAAATTAACGAAGGCACTACTTTTTCTTTTAATTCATTTTTCGAATTACATGAAAATAGTGATTTATAGTTTAAAATATTTTTGACTACTTAAATAAAAACGGAAGGGGTTTATTATGGCTTATATAACATGGAAAAGCACTTTTGAAATAGGTTTTAGTGAAATTGATGAGCAACATAAAATTTATATTAACCTATTAAACGAATTACACGAAGCACAATCTAAAGGAACAAGTCAACATGTTATTAAAGAGGCTCTTGCAAATTTTTTAGATTATACACATTATCATTTTGACACAGAAGAAAAGTTGTTCAAACAATATGATTATCCTTTGGCTGAAGAACATCTCGAAGAGCACAGCTATTTTATTGACAAAGTAAAAAAATTTCAACTCAACTCGCAAAAAAATGACTTACTGCTTTCCCTAAAAACCATAGATTTTTTAAAAGATTGGACTATCAATCATATTTTGGGTACCGATCAGCAATTTAGTGATTTTATTCGATTGCGCGAATTAGGCGAAATTAACTAGTTTTCCCTATTTTAAAATGTATTATTATTTACATTCTGAAAATGCTTCCCAGTTTATTATATTTGATAAACAAATTTTTATTAATAGAAAGGATATAAAATGAAATTAAAACAATTGATTTTAGTGGCTTCAATTATGCTTGCTTTTTTGGCTTGCCAAAAAGAGGAAGTAAAAAAAGTTGAAAACGAAGCCGCTTATACTGGAAACAAGGTTACTGTTGAAGAAGTCCTTGATGGAAAGACATATACTTACTTAAAAGTTACTGGAAAAGATGCTGAAAATTGGATTGCCATTGCTAAACGAGTTACCAAAGTTGGTGAAGTTCTTTACTATGACGAAGCATTAACAATGGAAAATTTTGAGAGCAAAGAATTAGGAAGAACTTTTGAGAAAATCGATTTTGTTTCTAAAGTTAGCAACCAACCAAACCAAACACAGCAATTATCGGTTAAAACTGGAAACCAACAAAATGTAGAAAAAATTCAAATTGACTCTCCAATTGCTGCACCAAAAGACGGAATTAGCATTGCTGAACTTTATAAAAATCGTGATTCTTATAAGGACAAAACCGTTATTTTGAAAGGAAAAGTTACCAAGCTTAACACACAAATAATGGGCAGAAACTGGATTCATATTCAAGATGGCTCAAGTAGCGATAAAATAACCGACCTAACTGTAACGACAAGCAACGAAGTTAAACTTGGCGACGTTGTTACTGTTAAAGGTAAAATTTCATTAGCAAAGGATTTTGGTGCTGGTTATTTTTATGATATAATTATGGAATCTGCGACTGTTACTTCTGATAAAACTATGTAATCCCACTTTTAGAACATTGCCGTTAGTTTAAGTTGACGGCAATGTTTTAGCTTTTTAAGCTTAAATATTCATAATATTTTGTTTATAAAATTATTAAACTTCAATTGCTTTTCTTACAAAACCACCCGCTTTTTTTAATCGCAATTTAGCTTCTTCTAAATTAACATTTGAAAGAATCATAACTAAAGCTGTTTTAACATGTCCATTTGTAATTTCAAGAAATTTTGTGGCTTCATTATATTCAACACCTGTAATCATCATAACTATTCTTTTCGATCTTTCAACTAACTTTTTATTAGTTTGTTGAAGATCAATCATCATGTTTTCATAGGTTTTTCCAAGTCGGACAAATGCTGTGGTTGTTAGCATATTTAAAACTAATTTTTGAGCTGTTCCACTTTTCATTCTTGTTGAACCCATAACCACTTCAGGTCCCACATTTGCACAAATTGCAATATCGACCTCATCAATATTAAAAGTATCACGAGGTGTTGCTGTAATATAAAGCGTTTTTGCTCCAATTTCTTTTGCTTTTTTAACTGCTCCTATTACATAAGGAGTTCTTCGGCTTGCAGCAATTCCGCAAACCACATCTCTGTCGGTTACTCCTGCAGAAATTACATCTATTTCGCCACCCGTTTCAAAATCTTCTGCTCCTTCTTGAGCTGTAAACATTGCTTCTTTTCCGCCAGCAATATATCCATTAATTAAATCGTAAGGTGCCCCAAAAGTTGGAGGGCATTCTGAAGCATCAACAACTCCCAATCTTCCACTTGTGCCTGCACCAAAGTAAAACAATTTTCCGCCATTTTTGATAGCTTCAACAATTACATCAACTGCTTTAGCAATATATGGAAGCTCTTTTTCTACTGCTAAAGGAACCTTTTTGTCCTCATCGTTGATTATTTTTAATATTTCGGCTGTCGTTTGCAAATCAATATTTTTGGAATTTGAATTGACTTGTTCTGTTGATAATTTGCTTATTTCATCAAATAATTTTTTTTGTTCTGTCACTTAATTAACTCCATTAATACTAATTTTTTTTCGTTCGCATTCCTTAGGTTTGAAGGTTTGTAAGCTAATTCAAAAGTTGTGTGTCTTTTAATATAAGAACCATATTTTATTTTAGCTGTTCTAAATTCTTCTGTTAAATCGCCTCCTTTAATTGCCATAATATATGCTCTGTCCTTTATTAATGGTAAAGCATATCTAAACAAAATTACTAATGGAACCGTTGCTCTACTAACAATTAAATCAAATTTTTGGGAATATTCTTCAATAAATTCAGGACTTTCAACTCGGCTATTAATAGCTTTAATTTTACTCAGTTTAAGCGTTTTAACAAATTCGGACACTGCATCTATTTTTTTCTTTGTTGAATCAACAAGTACTCCTCGCAATAAGGGATTCATTATCGAAAAAGGAATACCTGGCAAACCTCCGCCTGTTCCAATATCTAAAAATTTAGTAACTCTTTCTGGCATGTAGCCCGCAACAAATGCTGAAATAAAGATATGATTTTCTATAACTTTAGCTTCGTCCTTGCGGGATATAAGATTTACAATCTTATTCTTGCCAACTAATAATTCAGCATATCTTGCCATTCTTTCTAACTGGTCTTCACTTGGGTGAATATCGTTTTCCCAAAATATTTTCTTTAGTTCAATTAAATATTGGTTCTCTTTTTCCAAGAATTCCTCAAAATTTTTTGTTAATTGTGCAAATATACTAATAAAATGGATATATCCGAAGGAGTTACCCCCGAAATTCTTGATGCTTGCCCAATTGTTCTAGGTTTTATTTTATCCAATTTTTCTCTTCCCTCAGCTGAAATCTGTACAATTTTTTTGAAGTTAAAATCGAGGGGTATTTTAACTTTTTCTAATTTTTTCATTTTTTCAATCATTTCATATTGACGAGAAATATATCCTTCAAATTTAAGCTCTATTTCAATTTGCTCAAGAACTTTACCATCTTCAAGCAATTGCGAAACTATAGAGCTTGGGGTCTTATTATCTCTTGATAACAATTCTTTCAATTTTATTTCTGGGCGTTTAGTAATTTTAGCTGCCGTTTCCGAGTTATCCAATTTTGACGAGCCAACTTCTTCAAGATACTCTTCAACATCACTAGGTTTATATTTAATTTCGGATAAAAGCTCTTTGCCTGCTACAATTAATAATTCGCGTTTTTTTAAATCATCATATTTGTTTTTTGGAATTAACCCAAATTCATATCCATATTTTAATAATCGTCGGTCTGCATTATCTTGACGCAAAATTAATCGATGTTCAGCTCGTGAAGTAAACATTCGGTATGGCTCCTCTGTAGATTTTCCCACAAGATCATCAATCATAACTCCAATATAAGATTCACTTCTTTCCAAAATAAACTCATTTCGTTTTTGAATTTTTAATGCAGCATTAATACCAGCAATTAAGCCTTGCGCTGCTGCTTCTTCATAACCAGATGTACCATTTATTTGTCCAGCAAAATAAAGACCACATATCTTTTTAGTCTCAAGGGTTAAATCAACTTGGTAGGGTGGAAAATAATCATATTCAACAGCGTAAGCAGGTCTATTCATTTTCACATTTTCTAATCCTTTTATTAAATGAAGAGCTTCTAATTGTATTTCTGCTGTTAGGGAGGACGAAAATCCATTTAGATAAATTTCATTAGAATTTAATCCTTCTGGTTCTAAAAATAATTGATGTTGAGGTTTATCACTAAAACGAACTATTTTATCTTCAATGGATGGACAATATCTTGGGCCAACTCCATGTATCAATCCAGTGAATAATGGTGATTCATGAAATCCTTTTTGTAAAACAGAATGGACTTTTTCATTTGTATATGTAATGTGGCAGCTAATTTGAGGAAGAATTGGAAAGTTTGCTTTATTTGTAAATATTGAAAATGGTTCTGGGTTTTCATCTCCAGCCTGTTCTGCTAAAACTGAATAATCAATTGAACTACTATCCAATCTTGGTGGAGTTCCTGTCTTTAATTTTCCACTTTCAATTCCCATAGCCACAATTGATTCTGTTATACCGAGAGAAGCGTTTTCACCAAACCTTCCACCAGCGGTTGAAACAAATCCCGTATACATTAATCCACTTAAAAATGTCCCCGCAGTAATTATTACTGCACTACATTTTATTTCTTCACCTAAAGCAGTTTTTACACCAACAATTTTTTTGTTTTCCTCTAAAACTTCAACAACGGAATCTTCAAGAATATCTAAAGAAATAACTGAGTTAATAATTTTTGTTGCTTCTTTTTCATACAAATCTCTATCTGATTGGCATCTGCCTGCCCAAACAGCTGGGCCTTTTGATCTGTTTAAAATTCTAAATTGAATACCAGTATTATCCGCAACTATTCCCATCATTCCACCAAGAACGTCAACTTCATGTACAAGATGTCCTTTTGCACTTCCACCTATTGCAGGGTTACACGACATTCTTCCAAATGCATTTTTGTTCATTGTTATAATTAACGTTGAAACTCCCATTTTGGCTGATGCTCGAGCTGCCTCAATTCCCGCATGCCCTCCGCCTACGACAACTACGTCATAATTTTTCATAAATATATGTATTTCCTTTCTTCTAATTTTCAGTTAAAATGTTTCACGTGAAACACCTATTGATTTTGTTGAATTAACAACAACAAAATTTTTTTTAATTTCATTTAAAAGGTTTAACAATTTAGATATTGTTTCACGTGGAACAATTATTGAATACTACTTTCCAATGCAAAACTTATGAAATATATTATCAAGAATATCATCAGTAGTAACTTTTCCAATAATTTCACCCAAAGAGTCTTCAGCAGCTCTTAAATTTACAGAAATAAATTCACCAGAAAAATTTTTGCTAAGAGAATCAATTGCCTCAAGTAAATCGACTTTTGCTTTTGAAAGAGCATCAAAATGACGAACATTATTTATTACAGCAGATTTTTCTGTAAAAGAATTGCTCCCTAACGATTTTTCTTTTAGCAATTCTAAAAGCATGTCTATTCCATTGCCATTTTTTACAGAAATTTTAACAACTGACTCGTCCGTTTCTTTGTCTGATAAATCCGATTTATTAAGAACAATAATTATTCTGCTCTCATCTATTAACTTTATTAACTCATTGTATAACTCTTTTGGAACTCCATTAACTACTTCGTCAATCAAAATAATCACATCCGAATTTTTAACAGCTTCGCGACTTCTATCAACTCCCTCTTTTTCAACAATATCATCTGTTAAGCGAATTCCAGCGGTATCAAAAAGTTTAAATAATATTCCATCAATTGAAACTTCTTCACGAATTACATCGCGAGTTGTACCTGGAATTTCACTTACAATTGCCCGTGATTCTTTTAAAATATAATTAAGCAAAGACGATTTGCCAACATTTGGCTTTCCAACAATAGCAACATTTACTCCATCTCTAATAACTCGACCAAAAGAATATGTTGCCAACAAACTGTCAATCTCAAAAATAATATTTTTGATGTCATTTATAACTTTATCTTTTGAAACAAATTCTAAATCCTCCTCGGCAAAATCTAACTCCAGTTCAATTAGCGATGTAGAATTTATTAGTTCACTTCTAAGGGTATCTATTTTCTTTGACAACATTCCATCAAGTTGATTTCTTGCACCACGCAGCGAAGCCTCTGTTCGTGAATTAATAATATCTGCGACCGCTTCTGCTTGTGCTAAGTCCATTTTTCCATTTAGGAAAGCTCTTTTGGTAAATTCACCAGGTTCTGCAAGACGCACATCTTTTTCTACCAATGCTTCAATAATATTTTTAACAACAATTGTGCTTGAATGCGAACTAATTTCAATTGAGTCCTCGCCAGTATATGAATTAGGATTTCTGAAAACAGAAACCAATACGTCGTCAATAGTTTGGTTGTTTTTATTTAAAATATCGCCATAATGCAATGTATGCGATTTTGCATCAACAAGACTAATTTTTCCACTAAAAACAGAATCCACTTTCTCAATTGAACCTGCACCGCTAACCCGAATAATAGAAATAGCTCCTTCACCAACTGGAGTTGCAAGTGCTGCAATAATATCATTGTTTGAAAAATTCATAATCACATTTTGTTATAAAAAGAAGAACAAATTTACCAAATAATTAGTAATAATTATAAAATCTATTATGAGTCACCCGAAATAGCAAAACAAAAATTTTCGTTACTATAAGTGCATTCAATTAAAAATATTTTTTATTACAAATTATATAAAGCAATTTATCTGGAACAACAATATTATAATATTAACTTACTTAATTTTACTCTTGTTGTTTTTAATATAATATATATTTGCCTGCATCGAATATTAATCTTATTTTTTAGTTAGTAAACAAATGGATTTAAAATTGAACTACAAACTTGCAAAAATTATCTCTGTAATATTTATTCTATTATTAATAGCATTTTTTTTAGGGGTTCCATATTTAGAAAATGCTTCAATTGAAGAAAATACAACACTTTTAAATAGCTTTGAAAGCAAGGGCAATGTTTCTTCAATAATGGCATCAGAAGATTTTGAGAACCTCCCTCATTTAATTAAAAAGTATTTACAAAAAACAATTAAGGATAGAAATAAATCGCCAAAAGTATGTACTGTTAATTATGTTGGCAAAATTAGAAACAATCATAATTCTGAATGGATTGAAACAAATTCAACTTTAAATCTATCAACCATATCTCCAGCGTTTATTGAAATTTCTGACATCTATGAGAACAATCCAATTTGGGAAAGGACAACCAACACATACATTAATGGTTTAGCATCCACAGAAACCAAGCTTTTATCAAGCATTACTTTAAATAGTTTTGTTGGAATTAAATTAAATCGTTCATACTTAGTGCTTTATCTGATAGAATCTATTTTTGCACCGACCTCTCTATTGCCCAACATAAATGTACAGTGGAAATACAATAGTAACAATTCTGTAACTGCAATTATTTGGGATAAAAACGTTGAAGCATCTGCCGTTTTTTATTTTAATGATAAAAATGAGGTTGTAAAAATAACTTCAACCGATAGATTTATGCCTGGCAAAAACGACTACTCAAAAGAAGATTTTACAATGTATTTAGCAAACTACAAGGATGTTGGCACCTACATTATTCCAACTTATTTTGAGTTTGAATGGAATCTTGCAAATCGTGATTTTACTTTTGGTCGGTTTCAAATAAAGGACGTTTTGTACAAATAATTTTGGAAGCGAAATATGAATATTTACAAAATAGTTTTACAATTATTTGTGTTAGTTTTCTTTCTTTTGTCCTGCAATAATTCCGTTGATAAGCCCAAGCTAGAAACCCAAAAAATTAATTTTGGAATTGTTATACATGGCGGTGCCGGAAATATGACAAAGGATAATTTTTCCGAAATACAAATTTTAGAATATATAAACAAGCTAAACGAAGCTCTTGAAACTGGATACTCTATTTTAGAAAATGGTGAGAGTTCAATTGATGCTGTTGAACAGACAATTATTATTATGGAAAACTCTCCCTTGTTCAATGCTGGTAAGGGCGCAGTGTTTACAGCAAATGGAATAAACGAACTTGATGCTGCAATTATGGATGGAAGTAGCTTAAACGCTGGTTCTGTTGCTGGAATTACAACAGTTAAAAATCCAATTAAACTTGCACGTGCTATTATGGAAAAATCAGAGCATGTAATGATGGTTGGAAAAGGGGCAGAAATATTTGCAAAAAAAACCGATCTTGAAATTGTAGATCCATCTTATTTTAGAACAGATGCACGGTGGGAATCATTACAAAAAACTATTAAAAACGAAAAGGAAAAAAACATAAGTGCGCTAAACTCAAACGTTGATAATAAATTTGGAACTGTTGGCTGTGTTGCATTGGATAAAAATGGAAACCTTGCTGCAGGAACTTCAACTGGAGGAATGACAAACAAAAAGTATGGTCGAGTTGGTGATGTTCCAATTATTGGAGCTGGTACTTATGCCAATAACAACACTGCAGCTTTATCAGCAACTGGGCACGGTGAATTTTTCATCAGAAATGTTGTAGCACACGATATTTCGGCGCTAATTGAATACAAAAACATGTCACTTGAAAATGCAGCTAACGAAGTTATTATGAAAAAATTAGCAAAACAAAAAGGTGACGGTGGGGTTATTGGAATTGACAAACAAGCAAACATTACATTGACTTTTAACACAACTGGAATGTTTCGTGGGTTTAAAACTAGTGATGGAAAATCGGAAGTAAAAATATTTGGTAATTAAAACCATTATTAGTTAAAATTAGAATCCTCCTTAAAAAACGAATCTGTATATTCATATTTAATATCAAATAAATCCATAAGTCTTTTAGTATTTAGTTTTCCTGTTCTACTATTATTTGACAAAACAACTATCGTCTTTTCATCTTTTAATGAACGAATAAAATAAGAACGGAATCCCTTCCACCAACCCGAATGATAAACAATTTTAGAACTATCTGGAAGCATATTTATACGCCAGCCATAGCCGTAATTGTCGTTATCGTGCAGTTCTTTATTATAAAGCTGATAAGCTTTCTCCATTTCTTCTTTTGTAAAAAAATAATTGTCAAATATTGCTCTACTAAATTTATTCATATCCTCAATGGTTGAATAAACACCTTTATCGCCAACAACACCATTTAAATATGTATTGTCTGCAACTCTATTCCATTTAATATATCCAAGAACTGGCTCAGTGAAAATTTCAGAATCGTTTTTATCATAAATGTTTGTATTTATCATTCCAATTGGGTCAAATATTTTTTTCTTTACAAAATCAGAAAATTTCATTTTTGAAACTTTTTCAACAATTGAAGCAAGAATTGAATAGTTAGTATTATTGTAATTATATCTGTGCCCAGGCGTTCCATATTTTAATGGTTTATGAGCAATTAGCAAATCAAGAACATCACAATTATCTAATGTTGTATTTTCTTTGTCGCGCCAAAATTCATCCGCTACATACATATAATTTGGTAAACCTGACCGATGAACAAGAAGTTGATGAATTGTAATGTTTTCATAAGGGAAATTTGGAAAGAATTTTCTTATGCTATCCTGAAATGATATTTTACCTTCTTTTTCCAAAAGCATTATTGCAAATGCAGTAAAGGTTTTTGAAACAGAGGCAAGTTGAAATTTTGAACTAACTTTTAATGAATCTTTTTTTCTAATATTTCCAAAACCAAATGCTTTTTTATAAAAGATTGTATCGTGAGCGGAGTAGAGAACTGCGCCAGTAAAAGCACCAAGTTCATATCTGTGTTGAAAAAAAGAATCAATTCTTTCTGATAGTGTGTTGTTGTACAAATAAATTTCGTTGTAAATAAATTTGGGCGATAAAATCACTTCTGTTTTTTCTTCGTTACTAAAAACAAGCGAGACAACAATTACAAAAAGTAGTATTATTAAAATAATTTTATACATTTATTACTATTATTGATTTCAAAAGAAACAAAGCTATTAAAAGATAAATTTAATTGAAAGTTATTATTAAATTACAGTTATATTTATTTGTTTATTAATTACCGTTTAACCCAATTTAGGTTTAACTTTTTGACGAGATTAAAAATGAAAAAATTTGTTTTAGCAATGTTATTTATATTTTTAATTTTTGGCTGCGCACAGAAACCAGAGACAGAATATATTAAATCAATTAAAAATTTTCACACCCAAAGAATTGAAAGATTAAAAAACCCGAATAGTTGGCTTTCGTTAGTAGGACTTTATTGGCTAAAGGAAGGGAAAAATACTTTTGGCTCTGATGAAACGTGCAACATGGTTTTTCCAAAAAACTTAAACGCCCCAAATTTAGGAGCATTTATTTTGCAAGACTCGGTAGTTTCTGTTGAAATATATAACAACCAAAAAGTTTATTGTAGCGATACAATAGTTACCTCGCAAATTTTAAATAACGATTTAATCGAAAACACATCTATTTTAAAATATGGCTCACTTAGTTGGTTTGTTGTTAAACGTGGTGATAAGTATGGAATTAGACTAAAAGATTCGGAAGCTCCGCTTTTAAAAGAGTTCAGCGATATTGAAATGTTTGAAATTGATTCAACTTGGAAAATACCTGCTGAATTTATTGAATACGAAACTGCAAAAGAAGTACTAACTCCAACAGCAATAGGCACGTTTGAAAAATCCATAGTTTTAGGATATTTAGCTTTTACAATAGGAGACCAATTTTTTACCGTTGAACCTTCAGTTGCAGAAGACGGATATTTTTTAGTTTTTGGAGATAAATCAAATGGCGAAGAAACCTATGGCGCTGGTAGATTTTTATATATTGAAAAGCCAAACTCAAACGAGCAATTATTTATTGATTTTAATAAGGCTTACAATCCGCCATGCGTATTTACTAAATATGCAACTTGTCCGCTGCCACGAAAAGAAAATAATATAAACACTAAAATTCTTGCAGGTGAAAAGAATTTTCATTCTCAATATCATTAACCAAATTTATGCTGTCTTTATTATTTAAAGAGGAACTATTATGAAAAAAATATCGTTTGTTTTAATTATTGCATTTGTTTTTGTATCTATTAACTATGCTCAAAATATTAATCGCTATCAATTCAAATCTGGGAAAATTGTTTATCAATCAAGTGGCTCAATGGTTGGAACCGAAACTATGTACTTTGATAATTATGGAATGCTCGAAGCAAAAAACACAAAAGTTGTTATGGATATGATGGGAATAAAGCAAGAAATGGACACCAAAGTAATAATGGATAGAAACTGGGTTTATTCAATTGATAACAAGACAAATACTGCCACAAAAATGGAAAATCCTATTTTTTCGATGTTCCCCGAAGGAACAGATGCTGTAAATGTTGGTGAAGAAATGATGAAAAAAATGGGTGGAAAAAAAACAGGAACTGAGACAATAAACGGTAAAGATTGTGATATTTGGGAAATTGAACAATTGAAATCTAAAATTTGGGTTTGGAAATCAATTCCAATAAAATCAGAAATTAATGCTATGGGATTAAGCATAATCCAAATTGCAACAAGCGTTGAAGTCGATGTTACAGTTTCTCCAAACGAATTTAAACTTCCCGAAGGAATTAATATTCAAGATATGGAGACAATTGATTTAAATGGAATGATGGGAAATTAAAGAGTTTATGAGCAATAAATATAAATTTTATGGACACGAATCATTTAACTGCAGACAAATCTGGCTAAAAAAAGGCTTTGATTTTGTTAAAAACAATGGAAACTTTAATAGTCTAAATGCTGTTGTAGAACTTGGCGTTGGTAAAAACATGGTTTCTTCTATTCATTATTGGTTAATGGCATTTGGAATATTAAAGGAAGACAAACAGATAAGCCCGTTTGGTGAATTTATTTTTGGTGAAACTGGTGCCGACCCATTTCTTGAAAACCCTGCAACCACCTGGTTGCTACACTATAATTTAATAAACTCAAACTATGCAAGCATTTATAATTTGTTTTTCAACGAATTAAAAAAAGAAAAGCTTGATTATGATTTAAAAAGTCTGTTAAATACCCTTGTCCAAAAGTGTAACCTAGAAAATTACAACTATAATAAAGCTACATTAGAAAAGGATTTGGCGGTATTTCTACGAAACTACACAATGAACAACAAGAAAGAAAAAAACTTAGAGGATGAATTTTCTGGTATTTTTATTGAAAATAACATTCTTGACAAAGTTGGTCTTTCTGGAAGCGATAATTTTCATGTTGTCATAAACGATAGGCAAGAGATTCCAATCGAAATAATACTATTTGCAATACTAGATCAATTTATTGATTCTGATTCCATCTCTTTTTATAATGTACTAACTAAAAATAATTCTGTAGGTAATTGCTTTTTAATTAGCGAAGATGGATTGTACAAAAAACTATTAGCTATTCAGAATTTGTATAGTAATGTAGTTTTTAAAGAAGATTCTGGTATTAAAGAAATTCAAATAAAAAACAAAATTGATAAGTGGGAAGTACTAAGAGAATATTATGCAAAATAACTTTACACCGTCAATAAATATTGAAAGAGATTTCTTAAATAAAATAGAATATTTCTCTACGCCAAATACAGAATTAATCTTTAATTCCATTGAACGTAATATCCAAAAAGGGGTTCACTCCTTTGAACTAATAGGTTCTTTTGGTACTGGAAAATCTTCCTTTTTGTTAGCTTTTCAGAAACAGCTTGAGAACAAAGAAATTTTCTTCAATAGTGAATTAAATATATTTTGCAACAACCAATATAAAACAATTAGTATAACAGGATACTACGAGGCAATTGGTAATCTAATAAACTCAAATCTAAAAGAACCTATTAGTAACGATTTTATTACGTCTATTGAAAAAAGATATAAAAAGAATAGAATTGAAAATTTTCACACCATAATATTAATTGATGAATTTGGAAAAATTCTAGAATATTCAGCAAAAACCAATCCTGAAAAAGAATTATCAGACATTCAAAGATTAGCAGAATTTGTTAACGATCACTCAAAAGATATAATGCTGATTACAACTCTTCATCAGGCTTTTGATAGTTACTCAAATGGTTTGGCTAATATTCAAAAAGACGAGTGGAGTAAAGTTAAAGGAAGATTTCACCATGTACTATTTAATGAGCCAGTTGAACAACTTCTGTTATTGGCGGCAAAAAAGATAAACAATGGAAAAAAAGAAATTCCGAGGGAAAGAGATTTATTGCAATGCATTCGCGATTCAGGAGCTTATCAATTAAAATTAATTAATTTTGAAATCGCCAGAAAGCTATATCCACATGATATTCTATCTATTGCAACACTTACGCTTGCATTACAAAAATATGGGCAAAATGAGCGATCATTATTTACTTTTCTAAACACAAATACTTCACAAATAAACAATGATAAAAAACCATATATAAACTTAATTGATGTTTACGACTATTTAGTATCTAGTTTTTATTATTATTTAACTAGTAAATACAATAGTGACTTTATCAATTGGCAATCTGTGAGTACAGCATTACAAAGGGTACATGAAAATTTTGATGAAGAAATAGAGATTTTTGAAGGAATTATAAAAACCATAGGTATTCTTTCTATCTTTAGTAAAGCAGGTGCAAAAATAAATAATTCCTTTTTGACTCATTACCTTTCAATCACACACGAATATAAAAACATAGATTCTTATTTAAAAAAATTAGAAAAACATAAAATAATTAGGTTTCAAAATTTTCGTGATTCTTATGTGTTGTTTGAAGGAACAGATTTAGATTTAGACTTTTTAGTTAAAAGTGCCGAGCATAAAATTACAATATCTCAAAATTTGTCAAGCTATGTGGAAAAATATTTTGGTATTCCTCCTGTCCTTGCAAGTGAACATTTTTATAGTACTGGAACACCAAGATATTTTAACTACATTATTACAGAGAAACCATTAACAGATAAAGCGGATGCTCGTTTTGATGGCTCAATAAATATTGTGGTTAACGAAAAAATAAGAGCAAATAAAATTGTTTTATCTTCTTCTTTGAATGATCAAATAATTTTTATTCATATTAAAGACAAAAATTTAGTCATAGAACATATTAGAGAAATTGAAAAAGTAAATTTTGTAATTTCAAATGAGATTGGTGAGGATAGTGTTGCTCGGAAAGAGTTGTTAAAACTCAAAGAATTTCATATTAAAGAACTAAACCAATTTTTAGTTCAGTCTCTTTTTACACAAAATAAAAATATTACTTGGATTTATAATGGTGCAGAAATTAAAGTTACAAGTAAAACTGAATTTAACAGAATGATCTCCAATGTTTGCAATGCAATTTATTTCAATGCTCCTATTTATAAAAACGAATTAATTAACAGAATGTCTCTTTCAGGAAGTATTAATAAAGCAAAACGAGATTTACTAACACAGTTGATAAACAATTGGAATAAACCAAATCTTGGATTTCTTAAAGATAAGTTTCCACCAGAAAAAACAATTTATTTAACACTATTAAAATCAACAGGTATTCATAAAGGAAAAGATTCAAATTTTTATTTTGATACACCCACTGAACCGTCATTTCAACCACTTTGGGGAAAAATGGATAATTTTCTTTTTGAAAGTAAAGCAACACGCAAAAGCATATTATCTCTAATTGAGCTTCTATCGGAAAAACCGTTTGGTTTAAAAAATGGTTTTATTGATGTCTGGTTGACGGTTTGGATTTTTATAAAAAGGAATGATTTTGCACTTTTTTATGGAGAAAAATTTGTTTCTGAAATTAGTACAGAAACAATTGACTTAATTCTTAAAAAACCTTCAGATTATTTTTTGAAATCATTTGACCTTGGTGGAATTAAATTAGACTTTTTTAATAAATATCGAAAACTTATTAATGCTCATGAAGGTGGTATTGGAGACAAAGTTAATTTTATTGAAACAATAAAACCTTTTCTAATTTTACATAAATCCTTGACATATTACAGCAAACAAACTCTTAGATTAAATCAAAAGACTATTGATCTAAGGGATGCAATAACAAATGCAAAAGATCCTGAAAATATTTTTTTTGTTGAATTTCCAAGTGCTTTAGGTTACACAACTAATCTTTTTAATGAAAACACAAAAATAATTGAAAAATATTTTGCAAAATTAAAAAACTGTATCAACGAGCTTCAATTGAGTTATCCTGCTCTTCTTAGCAGAATTGAAGAAGCCATTATTAAAGAATTTGATTTTAGTGACATTGTCTTTCCTGAATATAAAGTTTTAATACAAAACAGATATAAATCTATTCGTAAATTCTCTTTATTACCAAAACAAAAGATTATTCTTCAACGTATAAATTCTGAGTTAGATGAACGTGAAGCATGGATTACATCTTTTGCGCAAGGACTAATTGGGAAACAACCTGAAAAGTTTGAAGATGAAGATGAAGAAATTTTTTACGATACCCTTTCAAAAACAAAAAAGGAGTTTGATAATCTCTCCGATTTTACTAATTTAGACATAGATATTCAAAAGGAAGATGCTGTAAAAGTTGAGATAACTTCCATTCGTGATGGATTGAGGAGCGAAATAATTAGGGTTCCTAAAATTCTTCATAATTCTGACAATTTATTTGTTGATAATTTCAAAAATATAAAAGATAAAAACGAAAGAATATCTTTACTTTTAACTTTATTGAAAGATGAACTAGATGACTAAAAAAGTTAAACATTTGCTTGGTATTAGTGGTGGTAAAGACAGTGCTGCTTTGGCAATATATTTACATGACAAATATCCAACTTTACCTGTTGAATATTATTTTAGTGATACAGGCAAAGAACTTGATGATACTTACACATTACTAGAAAACATTGAATCATACCTTGGAAAAAAAATTCTTAGAATAAAAGCGGCTAAAAATTCTCATTTTGATAACCCTTTTGATCACTTCTTAAATTCGTATGGTGGATATTTACCTTCTGCTCAAGCACGTTGGTGTACTAAAAAATTGAAATTAGAACCATTTGAAAACGATGTTGTGAAAAATGAACTCTCAATTTCTTATGTTGGAATTAGAAACGATGAAGATAGAGAAGGTTACATTTCAAAGAAGGAAAACATACAATCTATTTTCCCATTTAGAAAAAACATCTGGAGTGAAGATGTTATAAGAAGTGTGTTAAGTAATTCGAATAAACTCTTTATGGCGGAGATTGCACTTGATACACTAAAAAATGGTTCTGTTGACATTTTTACAGATTTAATACTAAAAGATGTAACTGAAAGTTATCCTCAAAAAAGAAAACTGAATGACTTGCTTACAGTTGGAATTAAAGAATTTAACCAAATTGTGTTTAACTCTCTAAAAGATAAAAACTTGCCTCTTTCATATGAAGATGTTTTTCCTTTAGTCGATAATGAAGATGGGTTAAACAGAAATGATATATTTGCACTACTAGAAAAAAGTGGTGTTGGCGTTCCTGCTTATTATAAAAAAGTTGAGTTTGAGGTTGATGGACAAAAAGGATATTACTCACGTAGCCGTTCTGGTTGCTTTTTCTGCTTCTTTCAACAAAAAATTGAGTGGGTTTGGCTTTACGAGCAACATCGTGAGCTTTTTAACAAATCTCTTGAGTATGAAAAAGATGGCTTTACTTGGATGTCAGACGAAAAACTAACTGATTTGATTAAACCAGAAAGAATTAGACAAATAAAATTAGATTATATAAAAAAAACGGAAAGACAAGCACAAAACCAATCTTCTGAATTTCTTATTGATACATTAATAGAAGCAGAAGGTGTTGGTTGTAATGCGTGTTTTGTATAAAAGGAGGAATGGATGAAATATTCAATTGAAAAGTGGTCAATTGAAAAACTTCTAGACGTTGTTGAAAATGGGAGACTATTGCTTAACCCTCCTTTTCAAAGAAATTTTGTTTGGAGTCCAACAGATCAAGAGGAATTAATTGAATCAATCATTAAGGGTTATCCTTTGCCGACACTTTTTATCTATGAAAGTAGTAAAAATAATTATGAAATGATTGATGGACAACAGAGGACAAGAACACTATTAAAATTTATTAAGAAATTAATCAGTGACAAAAGTGGAAAATTTTATTCAGAAGATGATTTCCCGAATTTTAAATCATACCTTTTACCAATAGCAATAATTACTCAATTAGATTCGGCTGATTCACTAGAAGAATTTTATTACCGCGTTAATAACCTTGGGAAAAGTCTAAATCGTCCAGAATTAAATAAAGCAAAGTTTATTAAAACAAAATTTTTAAAATTAGTGGAAGATTTAACTCAACGTGAAGAGCTAAAAAAATTAGATTTATTTAGTAATCAGACAATAGTGAGAATGAATGATCGTGATTTTGTTGAAGAAATTGTTAGTCTAATAAAGTTTGATTTTACCGATAAAAAAGATGCGGTTAACATATTATTCAAGAATGATATTTCAGACAAGGAATCATCAAATATTAAAAATAAGTTTATTGAGATTCTTAACAAAATTTTAATTCTAAATGATATTTTCCCACTAAATAAGACACGCTTTCGACAAAAAAATGATTTTTATACCCTCTTCTCATTAATCTATAAAAATACGATAGAACAAAATATTCTAAATAAATTTTATAAAATCATAGTTTTAATTGGTAAAGAAATTACACCCTCAAATGACAACTCTGAAATTCTAAGAGAATATGCTATTAATTGTGTTAGTCAATCCAATTCAAAATCAGCTAGAGAAAAAAGATATAAAATTTTAAAAAACATTTTAATGAATCAGAATTCTTCTCCAAACAAAGAACAAGAAGATATTATTTCATTTTATTTAGAAGAGTATGAAGTGCCCAAAATTCACTTAAGCTTAATTAAAGTTGAACAGTTCTTTACTTTTAGTTGGGAAGAATTAAACAGTTTTTATAATGTCGAGTTTTTTGATGTCAACTAGATTAAGACTACCCAATGGCTGTACTATCCAAGGAAACCGCTTTATTCTCTCAGAAGAAATAGAGAAGAATATAATTAATATTAATGGTGATGATCTAGTAATAACAAATATTATTGAAAAAGGTGGAAATTCATATATCTTACTCTTATCAAAAATTAGTGAGGATATCGTTGATAGTGTCCCCTCGTTGGTTATGAAGATATGTAAATTTTATTATTATGAAAATACTAGGCTAAAACGCTTTAATTATGAAATTGCTGTTTTAACTGACTGCAAGAAAAAAAACATTCAGAATATTATTGAAATATTTGATTCAGGAGAAGTAATAATAAAGAAACGACCTTCTAGTAAATCACCCCTTCGTGAGTTTTCTTATAAATATTACTTAATGGAATATGCTGAACAAGATCTAACGAATCTAATAGAAAATAAACGTTTAGAACTTATTGATAAAATTGAACTATGTATAACCATTACAAAAGCATTCATTAAGCTTCATAGTTTAAAGTATTTCCACAGAGATATCAAAAGCGACAACATTCTTTTTTGTAATGGAAATTTAAAAATAGGAGACCTTGGGCTCGCAGCACATCAAGATGAAGAAAAATCAATTGATATTGAAAATGAAAAAATTGGCCCATATGGGTGGTTGTCTCCTGAAGTAATGAATAAAGTCCTGACTGAAAAGAAGAAATTAGAATTTAGCTTTGATTGTAAAATTGACTTTAAGTCAGATATTTTTCAATTAGGAAAGATGTTTTGGTATGTATTTCAATCTAATTTACCAATTGGTAATTTGCATGAATCAGATTTTGAGATAAAAGATAATGAGTTGTTTGTCTTAATTAATAATATGTTAAAGTATTCTAAGCAGAATAGACCTGAATTATTGGATATAGAAAGAGTCTTATTAAGTATTCACGCAAAACATTCAATTCCTAAATAATCACCCATCCAAACTATCAACTAACTGCTCAATTCCAAAGTTGAGTAGGAATTGGGCGTAGTAGCTTTCAAATACATCTTTTACATATTCTACTAAATCACGGTCTTGTTCTTCTTCACCTATTGTTTGCCTCATAGAATACTTTTTATTTTTACTTATTGTAAATAAAAACAACGTATGAAAATAGACAGAAGTGTAGTACCGTTTTTCTGCTAGCTCATATTGTTCTTCAGACTTCAAAGTTGATTTGTAATTTTTCAAAACATTGCTATCCATATTTACAAATATAGTTTCCAAAACATCAGCTTCTGCCATTGGGTGCACAATTGTATTAAACTCCATAGGTATTCCATTTTCATCCAAGTCAGCCCACGTTCGTCTATCTTCATTTTCCGTCTTTTCTTTATATACTAAGATTAATTCTGGTAAACCTATTTTATTATCTTCATCATTTTCTTCTTTTTTAACTTTTTCCTTTTTATGTTCTGGTTCAACAATTTTAACAAGAAAGATTTGATCAAAGTCATTTCCAGGATTTGACAATGTAGCTTTAATTTCAACGGTATCATTAATCTTAACATCTTCAGTTGGTGCAAAAACTATTTTTATCGTACCATCTTGTGGATTACTTTTTTGAACATAAAATAATTCTTCTATCTTTTTGGGTTCTCCTGGTTTTCTTCCACCTTCAGTTTCGTTTTCATTCTGCTTTAATGTTCCAACCTCCAACTCGCCTGGTTCTTCAACTCTTACAAAATAATCATTCTCAACATCTGTGCTAAATCTTATTGTTTTCTCACCGCCTAGAGGTATTTTAATTATTGGTTTATCCATAGTCCCATCTTTTCCATACTTAAAGAATGAAGGAAATCGTTTTGGATTAAATTCTTTTTCCTTCCCCTTAGGCTTTTTTCCTTTATCCTTTTTCTTTTCTGGTTTTGGACTATTATCTTCAAGTTTGAATGTGCTATTAAGTAATTTCAATAAATCACTTTTGAGTGGTAAGTTTTTAGTAAAGGATTTTAACAATTCATTTTTATCTTCACTAGCAAAGGAAATAGAGTCTTTGCGTTTTTTGTTTATCTCTACAAGTTTACTCTTTAACAATACTTTGCCTATCGTTTCTCTCAGCAGAGCAGTTTCTTCTCCATTCTTCAATCTATCACGTGAAGCCATAAAAAGTTGAGAGCGAATCTCGTATTCAAGGTTTGTACAATCAACATGAATGAGCAAATAGTCTTTTAAAAATTGCATTTTTAATGTTTTTGAAATAAACTCAGACGTAAAGTATCCTTGAACCTGTCCATTTTGAGAAAAAAGAACGGACATATTATTTTTGAAAAACTCTCTCCTAATTGCCTCCTTACTTTCCTTCGCTTTTTTATCATCAATTTTTGTTTTAAAAACGTAACAAGTAATTTTTAGATTTCCTATTTTTTTGTCATCATATGTTTCAAGAAAATAATCCTCAACATATTTTCCCTTGTTGTCTTCAAGTCGTCTTTTTAAACCATATAAATCTCTTTCCAAATTTCTATCGTCTGGATATCTTTGATGTTTATCAATTGTATAACACGGCAATGCTGGTTCAAATAAATATTCATTTATACTTTGATTTAAATCTCTTGAAATCACAGAACGAGCACCAGAAGGTAGATCATAAGAATATAGCTTAAGAATTGTCCCTGTTATAAATTTTCTATTATAGAGTCCTAATTCTAATGCTTCAATTTCGAACGATGGAATTTCTTTATTTACAGTTAAATATTCATACCAAGTGTTCTTTTTTGTCGTTTTTTCTTCCTCAGTAAAAGGATGTTTTCTGATTAATGTAAATCCGAATTTCCCCGTCTTGTCAAATCTTTTGGATGCAATTAAGTGATATCGGTTTTTGCCACAAAATACTATTGCACCGCTTCCGCCCATATTATATTTCCCTTGGACAAATTTAATTTCATTTTTGTTTCCACGCGATAAAGAAAGAAATGTTTTATTAAAATCTTCTGGATGCTGTCCTTCTCCATTATCATAAATAATTAACGAGGTATCCATCCTAGGACCATCTGCAATTATTTGAATCTCTTCTGATTGAGTCTTGCGAAATGAATACAAATCCCATTTTTTATGGTCGGGAAAAAACAATTCAATTGCTTTCTCCATTGTTCGAGGCGCGTCCTTAGACTTCGGATCAATTCCAGCTTCAATACACTTTTTCGTCAAAATAGCATCAATTGAATTTGTTATTTTTTCAATTAATGCTGGTATTGGAGATGCTTGTTGATTTTCAACAGTTCCAAAATTATTTTCAGTTCCATTAAGTGGAAACCAATTTTCATGCATGAAAATTTCTGAATAAGTGTTTATTACTTTTTCTATGTCTTTTTCATTTTTAGAAAAATAAAGGTTCTCAAAAAGTTCTTCGTTTGTAATACTATTTGAAAAAAGATTTTCCATCTCGACCTCATTTTGTGTTTTTATCTTTAATCAAAAGTTAATTATTATTTTCTTATTTTCCACATTGAGTATTTGCTTTTTTTATTATTATTTTGGCTATGAGTTTATGAAAAATATATGGATATTTCTTTTCCTCTCTTCAACAATTTTTTCTCAAAATTTTCTTAAAGTAGATTCATTAGATAAAAAGCTAATCGCTTTAACTTACAATGATGAGTACGAAAAAGTTAAAAGTATTTGTGATTCGTTAATTAAATTAGACAAAAAAAATCCCAAATATTATTTCCACTATTTTAGCTCAGATGCTTTAGAGTTGCA
>Ga0210046_1000233_pt1 | contig 59202 bp, 48 predicted proteins | sample CryGeyCG2114_250_FD_185461 | JGI IMG/M metagenome (GOLD analysis project Ga0210046, IMG submission 185461) | Groundwater microbial communities from aquifer - Crystal Geyser CG18_big_fil_WC_8/21/14_2.50 (SPAdes) (version 2) | ecosystem: Environmental > Aquatic > Deep subsurface > Groundwater ...
GGGGATTTGGACTTTCTTCAGTTCGTTTTATTTGTGGAACTCAAGATTTACACAAACAACTCGAAGCAAAACTTTCCCAATTTCTTGGAACTGAAGATACAATTCTGTTTTCTTCTGCTTTTGATGCTAATGGAGCCGTTTTTGAACCACTTCTTGATGCTGATGATGCAATAATTTCTGACGAGTTAAATCATGCTTCAATAATTGATGGCGTTCGGTTAAGCAAAGCTCAGAGATTTAGATACAAAAATAACGATATGGCTGATTTGGAAGAGCAGTTAAAAGCCGCTTCCAGTTGCAAAACAGTACTTGTTGTTACTGACGGTGTTTTTTCGATGGATGGAATTATTGCACAAGTTGATAAAATTTGCGATTTAGCTGATAAATATGGCGCAATGGTAATGGTTGATGATTCTCACGCTACCGGATTTTTGGGTGCTTCTGGAAAAGGAAGTTACGAATATGCAAATGCCGTTGGACGTGTTGATATTATTAGCACAACTTTTGGAAAAGCACTTGGCGGTGCTTCAGGCGGTTGTATTTCTGGCAAAAAGGAAATTGTTGATATGCTACGCCAACGAGCACGTCCTTATTTGTTTTCAAATTCGCTCGCTCCGGCAATTGCAGGTGCAACTCTTGAAGTTTTGGATATGCTGCAATCATCATCCGAATTGCGTGATAAAGTAATGAAAAATACCAAACGATTTAGAAAAGGAATGACAGAAGCGGGATTTAGAATAGTTGAAAGTGAACATCCAATTGTTCCAATTATGCTCGGTCATTTGGAAAATGATGCTCGTCTTTCGCAAGAATTTGCAGCTAAACTTTTAATCGAAGGTATTTATGTTGTTGGATTTTACTTTCCGGTAGTTCCAAAAGGAAAATCAAGAATTAGAGTTCAAATAAGCGCTGCTCACTCTGAAGAAAATATCGATTTTGCAATTGAAAAATTTACCAAAGTTGGAAAAGAATTAGGAATAATTTAGTTGTTGGGTGGAATCAATAAAATGAAACTACCCAAACTTATTATGGAATAAGCTATCGTATTACATTCCAAAAAATACAATAGTAAGTTAAAACTGAGGCAAAATTATGAGTAAAGAAGTTACAAAAAGTACACGGACAGTTTTTGAGCAAATCAAGCGAGTTGACGAAAACGGAAACGAGTTTTGGACTGCGAGAGATTTGTTTAAAGTATTGGAGTATATAGAATATAGAAACTTCAAACCAGTAATTATAAAAGCAAAAAGAGCCTGTAAAAATAGTAGTTATATTGTTGAAAACCATTTCGTGGAGGTAAACGAAATGGTTCCAATAGGTTCTGGAGCCGAACGCAAAACTGAAAACATTAAGCTTTCGCGTTATGCTTGTTATCTAATTGTGCAAAATGCAGATCCGAATAAGGAAGTAGTTGCACTTGGGCAAACATATTTTGCTGTTCAAACTCGTATACAAGAAATTCAGCAAATGGATAAGTACAATTCATTAAATACAGAAGATGAAAAGCGACTTTTTTTGCGTAATGAATTAAAAAGGCATAATTTACAATTAGCTGATGCAGCAAGAAATTCTGGAGTTATTTCTCATTGTGATTATGCAATATTTCAAAATCATGGTTACAAAGGGCTGTATGGTGGGCTTGACGCAAAAGCAATTCACCAAAATAAAGGTTTAAAGAAAACTCAAAAAATACTGGATCATATGGGAAGTACTGAATTAGCTGCAAATCTTTTCCGTGCAACTCAGACAGAAGAAAAATTGAAGCGTGAGAACATAAAAGGCAAAAATGAGGCAAATAAAACTCATTTTGAAGTTGGCAAAAAAGTACGTCAAACCATTAAGGAGCTAAATGGAACAATGCCAGAAGATTTACCAACAAAAGAAAGCATCAAGAAATTGGAAGACAAATCAAAAAAAATAGGAAAGAAATAAAAAAAGCCGAAAACGTAATGTAATCGGCTTTTTTATTATAATAAATTTAAATTTTTGTGTTTGAATCAAATCCGTTAAATGATAAGAATAAGTGAAAATATTTGTTGGCTGTTGCTAATTTAATAAGTCAGCAACCCTTTAAAAGAGAAAAACCCTCAAAACAAAAAGTAATGAGGGTCTGTTGTAGCGGGGTCAGGACTTGAACCTGAAACCTTCGGGTTATGAGCCCGACGAGCTACCAATTGCTCCACCCCGCGATATAATATTTTAAAGAACTTTTGGAATATGAGCCAAATAGCTACTTCCAATAAGACAGAATTACATTCTGAATAAATTTTAGATAACAAAGATAGGTATTGGCACGATAACTGTCAAGTTTTAAGCAGCGAATTAAAAATTCACTCTATTTTAGTAATTTTGCTTATTTTAGTTAAAAAGGAAAATATTACTTGTTAAAAGGTAAATTATGTTAAAATCTCTTCTTATTAAAGATTATGCATTAATTGAAAATATTAATGTCGAATTTGGCAAAGGATTAAATATTATAACTGGTGAAACAGGTGCTGGAAAATCAATTTTAATTGATGCGATGGGACTTTTGCTGGGTGAGCGGGCGTCAACTCAAGTTGTAAGAAAAGGTGCAAAAAAATCTATTGTTGAAGGAATTTATGATGTATCATCAAACAAAAAGGTTGAAAATTTGTTGATTCAAAATGATATTGATTATTTTAACGAACTAATTGTGCGAAGGGAAGTATCATTAGAAGGTTCTAATAGATGCTTTTTAAACGATACACCTACTTCACTTGCTTTGCTAAAAGATATTGGAAATGTGCTTGTTGATTTGCACGGACAACACGAGCATCAATCGTTACTTAGAAGCGTTACTCACATTGACTTTTTAGATGAATTTGCTGAACTATCTGCTCAATTAAAGGAATATAAAGATGAGCATGCAAAGCTTGGTGAAATTGCTAAGGAATTATTTGTCCTCAAAAACAAAGAAAATTCATTAAAAGAGGAACGTGAATCTTATGAATTTCAAATTAAAGAAATAGATGCAATTTCTCCTCAACCAAATGAAGAAGTATTATTAAAAGATGAATTAAATATTCTTCAAAATGCAGAAAAGTTGCTTTCCCTAACTGAAGATATTTACAATAGAGCTTATGAAAATGAAAATTCTGTACAGGATAATTTGTCAAAAATTCAAAGTAGTTTAATTGAACTTTCTAAAATTGATAATTCTTTTTCTGAAATGGTTGGTGAAGCAGATTCTGCAATTGTAATCATTAATGATATTGCAGATTTTACTAGAAGCTATAAGTCCAAAGTTGAGGACGACCCAAATAAATTGGAAGAAATTAGAGAACGACTTGGAGCACTTACTCTTCTAAAAAAAAGATATGGTGGAACTTTAGAAAAAGTTATTGAACATCGTGAAAATATTGGAAAAGAATATGAGATTACTTCTAATTTTAATGATAAAATTGCGCAATTTGAAAATGATTTAAAAGCAATAAGAAAATCAATTGGTGAAATTGCAAAGAGAATATCTGAGGTAAGAAAACTTGCTTCCGAAAAAATTAGAGAAGATGTTATTAAAATATTTGCTGATTTAGGTATAGCAGATGGAGATTTTAAGGTTCAAATTGTTAATAATAAAGCAAACGAAAGTTCTGCAAATTATATAATAGTTGATGAAACTAAATTTAAATTTAACTCAAAGGGTTATGATGAAGTGGAATTTTTACTTTCCACAAATCTAGGAGAAGACTTAAAACCATTATCCAAAGTTGCATCCGGTGGTGAAGTTTCAAGGATTATGCTAGCTCTAAAAAGTATTTTGGCAAAATCAGATAAATTACCGCTTCTAATATTTGATGAAATTGATACTGGGGTTAGTGGAAGGATTGCTCAAAAAGTTGGTGCTGCATTAAAATCACTCTCTATGCGTCATCAAATTATAGCAATTACTCACCTGCCACAAATAGCATCTTTATCCGATTTGCATTTCTCAGTTGAAAAGAAAACAATTGGTACTCGTGTAGTAAGTTCAATTAGAAAATTGGATAATTCTGAAAAAATAAATGAGGTAGCAAAACTTTTAAGTGGCGAAGAGATTACTGAAAACTCGTTAAAAAGTGCTAAAGAATTATTGGGTTTGGGATAGCCCTAAATAATGGAATAGGATTAAAATTAACAATTTTAGAAAAAGATTAATCAATAAAGAAGCGAACTTGCCCCGATTTACTCGGTCTTAGCGTTTGTTCCCAAAAGGTTTAGTAAACAATGGCATAAACGCATAGAGCGAGTTAGCCGAATATGCATTAATGCTTTTCTAATGTATATTTTGGGATAACTGTAAACTTAAAAAATAATGATAAAAAAAAAGGTGTTCAAATTGAACACCTTTTTTTTATAAAACAGTACAATTAGTTACACATATCTTTCATTTCTTCAGGATAATCTAAGTCACTAAATTCTAAATCATAAACTGTTTTGGTAATAATTTCGGTATGTTCTAACCATGAACCATCAATATAAGCACCAAATGTGTATGATTCGCCTAATTTGAAACAAGCACTTATTTGTCCGTTAATAACTTGTCCTAAATAAGTCCAGTTGTAGTTATTTGTAGGACGAACATAAACAGAATAGTTGTTTGGATAAAATCTTGATTTCACAGTTCCATCACTATTATGACAAATAGCGGTAATTGTTGAACTAACTTCAACCATTCCATTTGTTTTTGTAATTGGGAATTCAACATCGGTCCCACATAAGTCATCAATTTGCATTTCTTCAAGTTTTACAGAAGGATAAACTGAATAGTCCCAAAGTTCAATCATAACAGGAACTTCTCTTGGTGCGCGATATAATTGTACTAATCTATCGTTGCCATAAACCCAACCACTATAAAAATAAGCACCATCAGAAATTCTTTTTGCTTTTAGCTGCAAATATGGAAAACAACCACCAGTAACATTAATACTAATGCCTTCATAACAAGCATCTTGGAACCAATCTAAATTCCAATATGATAAGTGATTAATAGTTGTAGAAACTTTATAAACACTTTTTCCATTAGCTGATTTTGCTAAAGCAGTTGGCACGGTAACTTCGCCTTCTTTAGTCCAAATTCCGGTTTCTTCATCATAACTCCATAAAGGAATTTTATCGCCAGGGGCAAGATTATTGCCTGTTTCTGGATTTAACAAATTAGCAGGAATATCGATATCTACATTAACTCCAGATCCAAATTGCTCAACTTTTGTCCCACCAGCAGTCATATCAATTGCTGTAAAGCCAGCGGTAACAAAACTGCCATCAACTCCGTTTGCTTCAACAGCAAAACCACCAGGAAATGAATTTAATGATTGCTCATCTTTTGGATTAAAATAAGTAACACGAGTTTTAACTTCGCCAGATAGTGCTGTTCCATTTTTATCTTTTAAAATGGTACCAGCAGGGATTGTTATTGTTGCACTTGCGCCAGAATTATTTTCAACACCAGAGTTAGCTACAATATTTGCAGTTGCACCAGTAGAGCTGCTTGTTGAGCCACTTGTTTCTTTAGAAGAAACACCAACTGGAGGAGCACTATAATTTGCTAATGAAACAGAATATGCAGAAGCACCTGGTGAAGTAATAAATAATTTAGAACTTGATGAAACGTAGCCATCAACATTTACAACTACAGTTAATTTAAAAGGTGTTTCTGGTGTTGGAATAATTTCATCCAAAACAGCAAAATTTAAAATACCAGAAGTAGTTGTTGCATTTGTAATCGGTTCATTTGTCATGGATATAATTTTACCAGCATTTACTCCTTCAAATGATACAGTTACTTTGTTTGGTTGAATTAAATTTTGTGTAGCACCATCATAAATGCTAAAAGATACAACAGTTGTTCTAGCAAGCGTTTTTACTCTAAGTTCTATTCCATCAACTGGGTTTTTTATATCGCAACTTGTAATAAAAAGCGAAAAAATAAAACTCAGAGAGAGGAATAAAAATGACAATTTTTTATTTTTCATTTTATTTTCTCCTAATTAAAATTTATAAGTTAAACCAAGTGATACTACAGGATACCATTTGAACCAAGATAAATTTTCTTCAAATTTTTGTTCCTGATCTTGTGCTGCTGAAGGTTCTAATAGTCCTGTAGCTGTTAAATCAACAATTGACCCACCTTGATAAATAGTTCCAATTTCAAATGTAAATCCTAATCCTGAATCACCACCAGTAGGGTTTCCAAAACCAAGACCAATATAAGGAGCAATTTTATTGAAGGAAATATTTGCATCAAGAGTTCCCAAATCATCAGGTGTATAAACATCACCACCAACAGTATATTCATCTTTTGGTGTTAGGGTTGCATCAATTTGATTAAGATTGATAAATACACCAGCTGTTAACCTAAAACCACTTGATTCAAATGGAAAATAATCACCTAAAGCTGAAATAGACATTAAGCCTACTGAAAATGTTGCATCGTAATCTTCTTCACCAGTAATATCTTGGTCAAGAGTAAAATAACTAAAACCAACATGTGCATTAAATTGATCTCCAAATGAACGGTATACCTCAACATTTCCGCCCAAAGTTGAAACCTTTACTGCAGTTGCCCATTCTTGCGCAAAAATATTAGAAAAGGCCAAACCAAAAAAAAGTATAAAGAGTAACGAATTTTTTTTCATTACTTCCTCCTTTGCTATGTGAATAAAATATTATTTACTTTTATAAAGCACTTAAAATATAGTAAAATATTTTTTGTAAAACACAAATTTGAATATGACGTGTATCACAAATAAATATCTATTAAAAGACCACTTCTCAAAGTAAGCAATTTCAATAAACTTTAATAAAATATATGACTAAATTTGATAATTAAATGCAAGTATAGTTAACAATTTTTTATCAACTATACAATAACAAACTGATGGAATAAATTTAAATTTTATTTCATAATTAAAAGATAAAAATTGAAAGAAATTGCCATATACATACATATTCCATTTTGTGACCACAAGTGCATTTATTGTGATTTTTACTCAATCACCAAAACAGAAAATGTTGATTTATTTATTGAAGTCCTTAAAATTGAAATTTTAGGCAATAGTAATTACTTAGGGAACAGCATAATAACATCTATTTTTTTTGGTGGAGGAACTCCATCTTTACTTAGTGTAAGTAAAATAAGTGAAATATTGGAAATGTTATGTAATAACTTTAATGTGTCTAGAAATGCCGAAATTACATTAGAAACAAATCCTGGGACAGTGAATTTCCAAAAATTAAAAGATTTTAAGAAGGCTGGGATAAACAGATTGAGTATTGGTGTTCAGTCATTTAATGATAACGAATTGAAATTTCTAACTCGGATACATGATAAACAACTTGCCATTGAAACAATAAAAAACGCATCTGATGCGGGATTTGAAAACATTAATTTGGATTTAATCTTTAACCTTCCAAGACAAACTCGTGAAATTTGGGAATTAAATATTAAAACTGCAATCGAACTTCCAATTACGCATATATCAACTTATAGTTTAATTTTAGAAAAAGGAACTATTTTAAATAAATTAGTTATGGATGGAAGAGTAAAACTAAATGAAGAAGATTTTGATGCCTCGCTTTATGAACTAACAATTGATTTTTTGAGTAAAAATAACTTTGACCAATATGAAGTCTCAAATTTTTGTAAATCTGGGTTTGAATGTTTACACAATCTCGCTTATTGGCAACACAAAAATTATATAGGATTTGGACCATCGGCACATTCATTTTATGAAAATAAAAGATGGTGGAACTTTTCTGGTGTGAAACAATACATAAATAGAATAAAAGCAAGTGGAAATGCAATTTGCTCGGAAGAAATATTAAGTTCAAGACAATTACTTGATGAATATGTTATGTTGGCATTGCGCAGTAAGGGTTTAGAATTATTAAATCTTGAAAACAAATTCGGAAAACAGTGGCTCAATAATAACAGAAGCTACATAAACGAACTTATTAAAAATAAGTTTATAATTGAGAAGGAGAATTTTATTAACTTTACACCTAAAGGATATTTGCTCTGCGATGAAATTCTCTTGAAATTTAAGTAGTAAATAAGTTAGTTCTTAAAATAAAATATTCAGAAACAGTTATAATTCAAAAAACACAAAAGTTAATATGAAAAAAATACAACTACATTGGCAAATTTTAATTGCTTTATTTATTGCAATTCTTTGGGGACTGTTTTTAACAGAATATACTTACTTAGTTGATTGGATGGGGGTAATATTTCTAAGGGCTTTAAAAATGATTATTATCCCGCTTATTTTTAGCTCAATAGTAACAGGGGTTGCTAATATTGGAGATGCTGAAAATCTTGGCAGATTGGGTGTAAAAACTTTTTCATATTACATTGTTACTTCAACTCTTGCAATTGTAACGGGATTGTTTTTTGTGAATATTATACAACCCGGAGTTGGTGCTGAACTTGGTTTTTCAAAAATGATTGAAGGTCTTTCAACGGCAAAAGATTCGTTTGGGGATACAATTCTAAACATTATTCCACTAAATATTTTTAATGATTTTGCAAATGGTAACGTTCTTCCAATTATATTTTTTGCAATACTATTTGGATATTTTATAACACGAATTGATGAAAAACCTAAAAACATTTTAACCAATTTTTTTAATGCAATATTTGATGTTGTTATGCGTATCACAATGTTCATTATTAAATTTACTCCTTTTGGAATTCTGGGTATTGTTGCAAAAGTTGTTGCCGAGCAAGCAAGTGACAAAGAAGCATTATTAGCAGTTGGTGGAAGATTAGGTCTGTATATGATTACAGTAATTCTTTCACTTGGATTACACTTTTGGATCACACTTCCACTTTTGGTTAAATTTATTGGACACGTAAAACCTATTGAACATCTAAAGGCAATGAGAACCCCATTGCTTACAGCATTTTCAACCTCATCATCAAGTGCAACTTTGCCACTTACAATGGAAGCAGTTGAACATAATTCAGGTGTATCTAATAAGGTTACTAGCTTTGTGCTTCCACTTGGTGCAACTGTAAATATGGATGGAACCGCACTTTACGAATGCGTTGCAGCAATGTTTATTGCTCAAGCTTATGGAATTGAGCTTGGGTTTGGTCAACAGATTATAGTTGTTATTACGGCTTTGCTCGCTTCAATCGGGGCTGCTGGAATTCCTATGGCTGGATTGGTTATGATATCAATAATTCTTTCAGCAGTTGGACTTCCACTGGAAGGTATAGGATTAATTTTAGCTGTTGATAGAATTCTTGATATGCTTAGGACAACAACCAATGTATGGAGTGATACTTGTGGAGCTGTTATAATTGCTAAATCTGAAGGTGAAGAATTAAAAGTATAATTAAAAATGGGAAATAAAATGGAAAGATTAAAAGATAAAATTGCAATAATCGGAAGTGGAAATATTGGAAGTGCAATTGCCGAAGGGCTTTTAGACGCAAAAATTATTTCTGCAAACAAATTAACCTTAACAAAAAGGAAGCTAGAAACATTAGGCAAATTTGAAAACAAAGGTGTTAAAATTTCTTCTGATAATATTGATGCTGTTAAAAATTCATCAATAATAATTTTAGCTGTAACTCCACAAAAAATGGATTTTGTTTTAGATGAAATAAAGGATTATATAAATCCGAAAAAACATTTAATACTTTCAATTATCACCGGAGCTGAAATTATTCATTTTAAAGAGAAACTGGGAGAAAATGTTCAAGTGGTTCGTGTTATGCCAAATACAGCAATTGCAATTAAAGAATCAATGACTTGCATTAGCGCTAATCACGAGGATGAACATGCTTTAAAAACAGCAGAAATAATTTTTAATACTGTTGGAAAAACGGCAATTATAAACGAGGATTTAATGATTCCTGCTACAGCTCTTGTTGCTTGTGGTATTGCATTCTTTTTGCGAGCAATTCGTGCTGCCGGACAAGGAGGAACTGAAATTGGTTTTCACGCCGAAGATGCAATTAAATTAGCTGCTCAAACTGCGAAAGGTGCAGCTTCTCTTTTAGCAAATGGTGGTTTTCATCCAGAACGCGAAATTGATAAAGTTACTACTCCTCAAGGTTTAACTATTACAGGACTTAATCAAATGGAGCATCATGGATTTAGTTCTGCAATGATTACTGGAATTGTTTCGTCCGCAAAAAGAGCAGAAACAATATTTAAAAAAGAAAAATAAATTTTAATCTTCTACTAATTAAAAAAATTGAGCCAATAATGCAAAAAATAATTCTTCTATCTGTTTTACTTCTCTCAACATATATATTTGCCGAAAATTATAGAAAAGTAAAAATTGATATTATTAATCCTTCCGAAATTATTGAATTACAAAAGCTTGGAATTCCACTCGAGGATGCTTATAAAAATAGAGATGGCTCAATTGATATTTTTCTAAATGAAAAAGAATTTACCAGCTTAAGCAGTACAAATATAAAATACGATGTAGTAATAGATGATTGGGAAGAATACTATAATCAGATGAAAGCACAAAATACCAACAAATTAAATAAACCTAATATAGATGCAAAATATCCAGTAAATGGTTTTACATTTGGTTCAATGGGTGGAAATTACACACTGAAAGAAGTTTGGGAAAAAATTGACGAGATGATTTCTAATTATCCAAACTTAATTTCTGTAAAAGATAGCATTGGAGCTTCATTAGAAAATAGACCAATTTATGCAGTAAAAATTTCGGATAATCCAAACATAAACGAAGATGAACCAGAAGTTCTTTATACTGCTCTAATTCATGCCCGCGAACCTGAAAGTATGATGCAAATGTTTTACTTTATGTATTATTTACTCGAAAATTATGGAACGGAAGCAGAAGTTACCTACTTGATTGATAATCGTGAAATGTATTTTATTCCAGTAATTAATCCTGATGGATATGCATATAATGAAGCCATTTCTCCCAATGGTGGTGGGATGTGGAGAAAAAACAGACAGTACAATAGTGACGGCTCTCATGGTGTTGACTTAAACAGAAACTTTGGATACAAATGGGGATACGATAATAGTGGGTCAAGTGCAAATCCATCTAGCGAAACTTACCGTGGATCATCAGCATTTTCTGAACCAGAAACTGAAACTATAAGACAATATTGCATAAATCATGATTTCAAATTGGCTCTTAATTATCACTCTTATGGAAATTTACTTATTACTCCTTGGGGATATATTCCAAAGGCTACGCCAGATTCAACTTTTTATAGCGAAATTGCCACCGATATGACGCAATTTAATAATTATCAATGGGGTTATTCTGAAGCTATAATTTATTCTGTTAATGGAGATTCTGATGATTGGTTTTATGGTGATCAATCTGAAAAAAATAAAATATTTGCCATGACTCCAGAAATTGGTAATTCAAGCGATGGATTTTGGCCAATTCAAGATAGAATTATTCCTCTTGCTATTGAAAATATGTACCCAAATTTATATTTGGCCTGGGTTGCTGGCGGATTTGTAAATACTCTCAATCATAGTTTTGACAAAGAATATTATTCTGCAAATGATACTGGGAAAATTAGTATAACCTTGAAAAACAAAGGTCTTGGAGATATTGATAATATAAAAGTTGTTTGCAGTATTAGTGAAAATGCCGAGCTCATAAGTAACTCGAATTTTAATGTAGGAAAAATATTATCTCGCAGTGATTTATTTATTGATAATATTTTTGAATTCCAGGTTAAAGATTCAACACATAATGGTGATTCGGTTTTTGTTGAAATAAAGTATTTTGCGGCGGATTTGCTTATTACAACTGAAGATTATTCATTTATTTTAGGAACTCCAAAAGTCCATTTTATCGATTCATTAAATGTACTTGATAATTGGACTGCAACTTCAAACGGTGCAAACAATTGGGAATTAACTTCAAATAGTTTTTCTTCTGCACCTTTTTCAGTCACGGATAGTAAATTTGGTACTTATGCTTCAAATTCTAAATTGTCCTTAACTTCCAAAAATGAAATTAGTTTAAAGAAAATTTCTAACCCATTTTTGAAATTTAAGACTAAATACAGCATTGAATCTGGATGGGATTATGCTCAAATTATGGTTAGCACAGATTTAGTATCGTGGGATGTGGTCGGAGGTGATAAAGCAAAATATGGTTCTGGAAATTTCCAACCAAGTAATGAGCTAATTTATGATGGTTTTCAAAACGATTGGATTACAGAAGTAATAGATTTAAAGAAATTTGGAAATCAACAAATTTATTTGAGATTTGAATTAAATTCTGATGAATATGCCGAAGAAGATGGTTTGTATATTGACGATGTTGAAATTTTTAGTTTTTCCGACGAAGCTCTTTCGGTTAATGATAATTTAGAAGTCCCAACGGAATATTTGCTTTCACAAAACTATCCAAACCCTTTTAATCCAAGTACAAAAATTATATATTCAATTCCATTTGCATTAGGGTTGAAGCATACATCTCCTCTACAAAATACTGTTCTCAAAGTTTATGATATTCTTGGGCGTGAAATTACAACGCTTGTAAACAAAGTACAAAGTGCAGGAAATTACGAAGTTGTTTTTGACGGAAAAGAACTGCCATCAGGAATATATTTCTACAGAATTCAATCGGGTAATTTTACGAATAGCAAAAAAATGTTATTATTAAAATAGAAATTTATAGATGACTTTAATAGGTCATCTATTTTTAAAATTGTTAATTTTTATCCTATTCCATTATCAAGATTTAAAAGCTATCCATTATAAAAGCTATAGAAAGCAGCATTTAAATCTTCTTCTAAAGTAAAAACTCTATCTAATCCAGAAAGGATAAAAGTAGTTGTAGTCATTTTAGAAAGTTCAACAATTACCTTCATTTCTCTATCGTTACGACGCAATTGTTTAAGAAAAGCGACCATTACTCCAAGAAAAGTGGAATCCAAAAACTCAGAATAAGAAACATCTAATATTATTTTTTTACTATTACTTTCAAAAACCTCATTCAAAAATGCTTTGAAACTAGCTGCTTTATCAGAAGTGCATCTCGATAAATTTACAATTACAATTGAAATAAATTCATACTTAAAATGTTGAAATGGTTTTGTCCTATCGCGTTGTATTTTTAATGAATCAGGAAGTCTTGGTGATTTTTCCTCCTTTAACACATATGTTTGTTCAGCAATGGATTCTGGCTGAGTTTTTTGAGGAATATCTGCTGGTTTATATGTCGATTTTTGTGATTCAACAATCACTTTTTCTCTTTCAGTTTCAATATTTCTTTGCTCTTGTGCTCTACTATTTGTAAGCTCGGCAATAGATTTCAAAAATTCTTGTCGTTCTGTCTCTAATTCTTTTTCGTGTTGCTCAAGTGCTTCAGTTTCTTGTTGCAATTTTTTCTCAGCAAAAATTCTGTCTTTTTCAATCTCTGCTTCTTTAATTGCAAGCTGCTGCTCCTTTTTATCCAAAATACTCATTTGCATACGGAGTGTATCAGCAGAAATACTTTCTTTTTGAGCTAAATCCTGTGCTTTATTATTTAACATTTCAGTCATTTCATTTAGAGTCTTTTCCCTTTCTAAAGCATCTTTCAATGCAATCTTTGTTTCATTAAGCTCTTTTAAAGTGACTTCTAATTCATTTTCAATTTCCAACCTATCTTTTTTAAGAGTAGTTTCTTTTATAAGCCACTCTTCCTCGTATTTTGCTAATTTTTCGTCAACAGAAATTTGGGTATTTAATAAATTTTGCTTTTCATCAATTTCTTTAAATTTATTTTCAAATTCAATTTTTTCTTTCTCAAATTTTTCAAGTTTACTATTAAAATCAAATTCTTGTTTGTCAAAATCCACTTTAGCATCATTTAATTCAGATCTTTTTAACTCAACAGTTCTTCGCTCATTTTCTAAGGCATATGTTTTTTCTTCAAATTCTTTTAAAGAAACTTCCAATTTATGTTGTCTTTCTTCAAATTCAATTTCAGATTGAGCTAGTTTGGTTTCCTTTATTTCTAATTCAGATTCTCTTTGTAGAAAGGATTCTTCAATGCTTTGTTTATCAATCTTAAAGTTTTCCTTTTCGTCTTCAAGATTTTGTATTCTGATATTCAAATCCTTCTCGAGATCTAACAACTCAGATTCTTTTACCGATATACTATTTAGTTTTTCATCTTTTTCTTCTATGATTTTTATTTTATTTTCGAAATCGGCAACCATTTGCTGCTTTTTATTCTCAAATGCTTTTTGTTCATTTAATAATTTTTGTTCAATATTTTCAAGCTCTGATTCTTTTTCTGAAAGGGCTCCTTCTTTTTTTAATGCATTTTCAATTGCAGATTTTTTTTCTTCAATTTCCTTGAATTTATTGTTTAACTCTTTTTCTTTCTCTTCTAATTCAGTTTTAAGTTTCTCACTTGCTAATACTATTTCTTCTTTTTCTTCAAATTCTTTAAACCGCTCATTAATCTCTGCTTCTCTAGCAATTAATATTTTTTCTTTGTTCAGTATTTCGTCAACATATTTTGCCTGTGAGGATAATTGTTTTGATTTTTTAATTAAATCAATTTCTTTTAATGATAGTTCTTTAGCCTTTTCTATGGAATCATTTAAGTTTAGTTTGTCTCTTTCAATTATTTCAGCTTTTTTCTCTAATTCTTCTTCTTTTTCTTTAAGTTTTCTAAGTTCATTTTTTAATTTTAATTCCGCCTCAGCCTTAACTTCTTCTATTGACTTTTCATTTAACAGAAGAGCTTGCTCTTTTTTTTCTAATTCATTTAACTCATCTTGCAAAGATTTTTCAGCAAATAATTTTTCTTTGTGTAAATTTTCTTTCAACTTGTAAAGCTCAGTTTCTTGTTTGTAAAGCTCTGAAAATCGATTTTCAATTTCTTTTTCTGCGTTTTGTTTTTCCTTAATTATTTCTGTTTGAATTCTATTAAAATCTTTTTCAGAAATATCTTGTTGATTTTCATTTCCTAAAGAATTTGAAGAATTAATATTTTTACGGGGTTTTTGAGATTTTTTAGCAGGAAGAGGGAAATGTATATTATTCTTTAAATTATCAATAATAATCCAATCTTTAACAATTAAATTATTAAGTTCCTCCATTGAAACCATTATAATTTCTGTATCTTTTAGCGCTATGGCTTTAGAATTTCTTGTAATTGAATAATAATGCTCATCATAACCAAAAAAATCACCATCACTAAGAATTAGGGAATTAAGCTGGTCGTCTTTCAAAGTGGCACTTGAAATTAAATTTACTTCACCTTCCAAAATTAAAAAAATATTTTTGGTTGCATCACCTTCACGATAAATCGTTCTTCCTTCGCGATAAGTTGAATAATTTAAATTCAATTCACTAAGAAAAATGTTAGTAAATTGTGTGCCATTAAATAATTTATTTTGGTTTAATTGCATAATATACTACTAATTTAATTTAATCATTTAAGTTAAAATAAACTCCTGATTGTGATTTTTAAAATAATGTTTTTTAAGGAAATAATGAAGGATTAAAAAACACAAAAGTCTATTTTGTGTTAAACTTTATCAATTGGATTATATGATTTTCTTAGGTGAAATAGCTGCACTTTTTGCAGCTATTTTATGGTCGGTTAACGCTATTGTGCTTTCTGAAGCATTGAATAAAGTTGGTTCGTTCAATGTAAATATTGGAAGGCTATTTTTTGCATCAATATTTTTACTATTTACAATTATAATATTTTCATTGCCATACAATTTATATTGGCAACAATATTTATATCTAATTTTGAGTGGAATAATTGGATTAGTTATTGGCGATTTAGGAATGTTAAAATCATATCAACTAATTGGGCCACGATTAGGAATGCTGATGATGTCTTTCGTTCCGTCAATTTCTGTAATACTTGCTTTTCTGTTTCTTGATGAAGTTCTTACAACAAATCAGATATTAGGGATTATCATCACATCTATTGGTCTTGCAATAGTGATTTTGCAAAAAAAACCAATATCTGAGAAATTTCATTTTACAATAGAAGGTGGATTTTATGGATTAATTGCTGCGGTTGGACAAGCTGTGGGATTAATCTTTGCTAAAGAAGCTTTCAATTTCGCCGAGTTAAATGAGTTTGTTGCTGCCTTTATTCGCATTGTCTTTTCGCTAATTTTACTTATTCTTTTAGGCAGATTTTTGGGAATATCCAAAAATCCTATTAGAGTATTTAAGAATGATAAATCAGCACTTAAGCTAATTATTTGGGGTGCTATTTTAGGTCCTTTTTTGGGTATAACAGCAAGTCTAATTGCTATTTCAAACACTAATGTTGGCATTGCATCTACGCTTATGGCCACTGTTCCAATATTAATGCTTCCAATATCTAAATTTTACTACAAAGAAGAACTTACTCTTTTTTCTATTTTGGGTACCGTTTTTGCGGTTTTTGGAATAGCGGTTATATTTCTTTTTTAAATTAATGTACCCCGGAGAGGATTCGAACCTCCGACCTGCGGTTTAGGAAACCGATGCTCTATCCTACTGAGCTACCGGGGCATTAAAATTGAGAAAACAAAGATAATTAAAAAATAATTAATCACCGATTTCAAGTTGCATAATGCAGCATTTTTAATTTAAGTAATAATGGTTTAGATGAATATTTATTTGTAATTAAAATTTTAGTAAATAATTCGATAATTGTTTAAATCAAACAATTTAATGCGTAAATTCAATTTTTTTAAATATTTTTTTTCATGAGGTAGAATGGAATTTAAAAAAATATCAATTGAACTCTTTGAAGATGAAGCAGCTAAGCTTAAAAGTTTTCTAGTTTCTCTGTCAGATATTAGGAATTCTATTTCAGTGAAAAAAATGGAGGGAGGCAACGAGTCTAAATCAGACTTTTATATTTTTACTGTTGAAATGGATGCATTAAAAGAATTTGTAGTAAAATTAAGTAGGACTGACTTAAAAATTATTACACAAGAAGAAATAAATGAAAAATTAAAATCTACTATAAAAAGCAATGCGGCTTATAGCTCAGCCACTAATTCAGATATAAGTCCTGCCGAATTAAAAGCTCTTAAAAAAGTTAAAACAATTGAAGATTTTATAAAAAATGGTGAATATAAAGTACTACTTGATATTATAAAAGATATAAGATTAGAGCAAAATAAAAGAAATAGAGCAGAAACTGCTCTTCCGGCTGCTGTTAAAAGGGCTATTGAAATAAATTACGAAGAAGGACTTCAAAGTAAGCGAAGGGCTTTTATTTCCCTAGAAGAATTGACTGAAATATGTACAAATTCACAACTAAAAAATTTAAGACTTAATCACATAATTGAAAATGCTGGTTATAAAGCAATTGAAATTTGTATTAATTATAATGATTTTGCCGATGAGCTAATCAAAATTGCAAACAATATTAAAATGCCAAATATTATTAGTATGAAAGCTGTTATAAAATTTTCAGAAATTACACTTAGAGATGACAGAAATTTTAAATCGGATTTTGAAGCCGATATAGTTTATGCCGTAAAAAACACAAATTTGAGGTGGTTAAATATAGCCTTCGATTCAGTTGAAGAAGAGATTACAAATGAAGAAAAAGAACAGTTTAATAAATTTATGAGTTTCATAAAATTCAAAAAATTAGGGAATTAATAAATCTGGAATAAATAATTATTCCAGATTCTAAAAATATCGTTAAGCTTTCATTCGTAAACCATGTTCCTCGTGGATGAAAATCCAACTCACAACTTTACCAATATCAATTTTCCCAAAATTATTCCAATATTCTTTGTTTCTAACATGCAAAGAGCTTGTATCTTCATCAGGGATTAGCGTTGCTTCGTGCATCAAATCTTTTAAACGATTTTGCCATCTAGTAATATTAAATTCACGTAAGTCAACCCAGCCATCCGAAGCCCATAAATCAATATTATTTTCTGTAATTTCAAGTTCCTCTTTTCCACGAAATGGAGGAATTTTCATTAAATTTCCACGCAATAACGATTTTCCATCAGGCAGAAGAATTGGAATACCTATTGAAATTATTTCGCTTCGTAACTTGTTATCATTTTTCAATAAAAGATAAACTTTTTCTGATAAAACAGAAGCGTTAGTGTTCACAATTTCTTCCATCGTTCCCGCAACATGTCTCAACAGATTAATTTCGTGCAGTAATTTTGATAAACGGGGTGGTCCTAAAAGTTCAAAAGCCACACTTTCGGTGTCGTGAATTTCTTCGAGTTGTGCTAATTTTTTTACCGCAAAATTTTGCATAAAACCAGCTCTATAAGTTGGTGACATTGAGGCATTGTCCAAAGCATTTATTATGTCGTGCCCAGTGTTACCACCTTTTACCTCATAAATAATTGTTTTGGAAATTTCTTCAGGCGTTACAAATTCCATTTGTCCTTGTGCGGTTATTGCTTCAAATTCACCACGAGAAAATGTGCCATTTTCACCAGTATCAATAAAAACTGATTTTAGATTTTCGCCAGTACTTGTAAAAGGGGAATCCAATTTCAATTTAAGATTTTCCTTTAGCTCAATAGCACTTTCTATTGGAATATCAATCAATTCAATAGGTTTACCACCTTTGGAAACTTCGCCATAAACAATTTTCTTCCAGGCTATGGCAGCAGTTGGTTTAATTTCTTTGGTAATTGGTCCTTCAGGAGTTCTTCCCATTAAAAACAATAATAATGTGTGAGCGCCTGCTACTGAAGATTTACTTAATAAAACGCGTGAAGGTTTTTCTTCACTATGAGTGTAGGGAATATTTAAACCCATTCCTCCGGTACCACTTGTTCCAATTTTTACATACATTTTTGTCCCAAATTTGAACATTGATGCATATAGAATTTGAATATGCCTAATAAGCTGTGGAATATACTGATTGCACAGAAGTTTTTCGGTTAATACAATCATCGATTCTGCTGAAGGTTTTTCTTCAATTTTTTGCTGAATATCTCTGTACATCGTATAAAGATCTTGATAAGCAATTCCTGTTGCTGCATTAACGCTATCAATTATAATATCTGGTTTGTATTCGGAAAGCAATTTGTAAATTGAGGAATTGTGCAATATGTCATCATTTAACTCCTCCATTGTGTCGCGAAGTAAAATTTGTCTATTTTCTTTTTGTTCGAGAAGTTCGAGACGATTTGTATCTTTAAAATCGTGGCGAACAAAAATATTTCCCCACCAGGGAATAAAATAATTTTCTGGCAAATGGGGATAATCTCTTTTAAGATTAAACACTTGCTCTTCTGCTTCCGATTGCCGGAGCGAAGCAATAATAATTTGTTTTGGCTCTTCAACAATTAATTTGCGAGATAAGCTGTTTCCTACTAAACCCCATCCACCAAAAAGGAGAACAGTTTTGTTTCTAATATCCATTAAAACCTCGTTAAAATATAATTTATGTGTCTAAATTAAGACAAAGAAGTATTTGAGGCAAGTGAAAAATTTGGTTAAACCGAATATTTTTTATTAACATACTAAAATGAAAAATAGGAATAGAATAACGTGTTTACTAAATTTACAAATCAAATAAAAAAGATTAATGCCAAATGAAAATTTTAGAAATACTTAAACTCGACAAGATTAAAGTCGAATTTACTGGAACAACAAAAGAAGAAGTTCTAAACGAAATAATCAATTGTTTTATTGGTGACCCAAGGGTTTTGGATATTGAAAAAGTTCGTAATGTAGTTCTTGAACGTGAGAAAATTATGTCAACTGGTGTTGGTAATGGGTTTGCAATTCCTCACGGTAAAACAAATATGGTTACCGAAATGATTTCAGCTTTTGGAGTATTAAAAAATCCTATTGAATTTGAAGCTCTTGATGGAAACCCAGTTAATTTAATATTTTTAATTGTTGGAAATGAGAATGAAGTTGCCAAACACATAAAAATGTTAAGTCGTGTATCGCGAATAATGAACCAAGAAGATATTAGATCAAAATTAGCCAATTCTAATTCAAGTGAAGAAATATTAAAAATATTTGAATTGCAGGATAGCAAGTATTCAGAACTTTCTTAATTCCAACAAAAAATAAAAACTATGATTAAAGCTATAACTGGCACTAAAGATATTTTGCCAAGTGAAATTCAAAATTGGTATAATTTGGAAGATATTGTTAAAAATATTATGAACTCCTTTAATTACAAGGAAATTCGTACTCCAATATTTGAAGAAACACGTCTTTTTAGCCGTGGCATAGGTGAAGCTACTGATATTGTAAGTAAAGAAATGTACACTTTTATTGATAGGAGTGAAACAAGCGTTACATTAAAACCAGAAATGACGGCTTCTGTTGTGCGCGCATTACTTGAGCATTCTCTCGATAAACAATTTCAACTAAATAAACTGTTTTATATTTCTCCAATGTTTCGTCAAGAAAGACCACAAGCTGGACGCTTTAGACAGTTTCACCAATTTGGTGCCGAAGCCCTTGGAAGCACAAGTCCAGCGTTAGATGCTGAGATGATAATTCTTGCATATCAAATATTAAAAAAATTAGGCTTGTCAAATTTTGTTGTAAAAATTAATTCTTTAGGAATTCCTTCTTCGCGTGAAAATTATAAAAATCTGTTAAAAGAATTTCTTGCTGATGAAGTGAAAAATCTTTCGGAAGAAAGCCAAAAAAGATACGAGACAAACATTCTTCGTCTTTTTGATAGCAAGGATGAACGCGACCAAAAGATAATGGAAAATGCACCACTGTTAATTGAACATTTGGATGATGAATCGCTTGAGCATTTTGATGAAGTAAAACAAATGCTTCTTGCTGCTGGAATTCCTTTTGAAGTTGACCCAAAATTAGTTCGCGGATTGGATTACTACACTCACACAACATTTGAATTAGTAAGCGGAAGTGTTGGCTCACAATCAGCTTTGTGTGGCGGTGGACGTTATGATTTGCTAGTAAATCAACTTGGTGAGCGCGATGTTCCTGGAATTGGTTTTGCTGCCGGAATTGAACGAATTTTGCTTGCAATGGAAAATGAAAAAGTAATTACTGAAATAAAACCACAGATTGATTTTTACATTGTTCGTCTAGAAAAAGAACTGAATAAAAAAGTTTTTGAAATTGCTACTAAACTCCGTGAAAATAATTCGGTAGAGTTTGATTACACACAACGCAGTGTTAAAGCACAGATGCGCGAAGCTAATAGACTTGGAGCAAAAAAAGTTCTTATGATTGGTGGGGAAGAATACGAACGTGGAACAGCTGTGCTAAAAAATATGGATGATGGTTCACAAGAAGAAATTCTTTTGTCGGAGATAAAATGAGAAAAGTAATTGGACGTAAACCAGTTTTAGAAGCACTTATTGCTGGTGATGAAATAGACAGAATTTTACTTTCTTTTGGACTAAAGGGTGCTGTAATAGATTCTATTATAAGTGAAGCAAAAAAAAACAGAATTAAAGTTTCTCAACTTCCTCCAAACAAATTTAAAGAACACGAAGATGGATTAAACACACAAGGAATTATAGCATATATTCGTGATATAAAATTATGGGATGTTAAAGAATTAGTTAGCGAAGCAAAAAAGAGTGAAAATCCACTTATTTTAATTTTAGATGAAATTCAAGACACTCACAATATGGGTGCCGTTTTTAGAAGTGCCGAAGCAAGTGGAGTTGATGGAATTATAATTACCGAACGAAACACTGCCCCTTTAAATGAGACCGTTGAAAAGACTTCTGCGGGCGCAATTTCGCACGTAAAAATTTCGCAAGTATCAAATATGTTTCAAGCAATGGAATTGTTAAAAGAGAATGGTTTTTGGATTTATGGCTCATCTCTTGGAAAAAATTCAAAAAAATACACACAACTTAATTATAAAGGTGCCACTGCAATAGTTGTTGGCAATGAAGAGAAGGGAATTAGAAAAAGTGTTGCGGATAATTGTGATGATTTAATCTATATTCCAATGCTTGGAAAAACTCAATCGCTTAATGTTTCAGTCGCAACTGCAATTATACTTTATGAAGTTGTGAGACAAAGAGAGTCGGATAAAAAATAGACTGGAATATTATTTATTAAGTACTTAAATTAGTACGTAAACAATAAATATTTGAGTAATATTATGATAGCAGCAAATTATACGGAGTTTAGAACCGATTTAAAAAGGTATCTTGATGATGTGGAAGATAACAACGAAACATTGATTTTAAAACGTAAGACAGGAAAGGGAACTGTTTTAATCTCACTTGACGAATACAACTCAATCATGGAAACGGTTCATTTATTAAGTTCCAAAGCAAATGCTGATCGATTATATGAATCAATTAAGCAGATGAAAGACGGAAAGGGCTTTGCTAAAGACTTGGTTGAAGATTAATGAGAATTATTTTCACAAAAAACTCGTGGGAAGATTATACTTCTTGGGTAAACGAGGATAAAAAAACACTTCAAAAAATAAACACACTAATCAAAGATATTCAAAGAAATCCATTTGAAGGCAAAGGAAAACCGGAACCTTTAAAATATGATTTAGCCGGCTTTTGGTCTAGACGAATTGACAGAGAACATAGATTAGTTTATAGGTTTGAAAATAACGAAATATTGATTTATAGCTGCAGGTATCATTACGATTAATAGTATAAAAATTAATAAAACTACTATTTTCAAAAAAACACTCTCTTCTCTTTGGTTTAATTAAACTAATTAACTTCCCAAATTTGTTGAATCTCGCATAGCTTTTTATTAGCAATAATTATTTTCCCCATGTGGATGACTTATTTGGATAAATCTGAAATAATTATATTAATTGTGTAATTAAGCGGTTTTATCTTTGTCTTGCACACATTATAAATTGCTTCCGCATTTATGTCAAAGTATTGATGTGCAATAATATCTCGCAAACCCATGACCTTTTTCCATTCAACTTCAAAATAATTTTGAAGTAAATCTGAATTGGTGACTTTATCTAATTTTTTTACTGATTCTCCTATTGCACTTAATAACATACAAGCGGCATCAAGTTTTTCCATTCCCTCTGGAGAATCTGTAAAATCGGTAACATAATGAATTGTTTCTAATCGTTTAATCAGTGTTTCCGTGGCTGATTTAAGTTGGATGAGAATTTCAAGAGCTAACTCTTTATCATACATAGATAACGTCCTTGTCAATTCTTCTTTTCAAAAAACTATTCATAGTTTCTCGGTAGCTAATAATATCTACTGGAAGTTGAAGTATTTCTTCAAGATTTTGTTTAATTCCAATTAACTTAAATAAATCTTGCGATTCCATTTTAACTACAATATCAACATCACTCTCTACATCTGATTCATCTCTAGCAACTGAACCAAAAATACCAATTTTCAGAATTCCAAATTCCTTTGCCCTATTATTTTTGAAATCTTCTATTCTGCTAATAATCTCCGAACGACCCATTAGAATTCTCCAGACTATTTTTAGTTTATAAAATATTAAAGCTAAACTAATTTAAGAAATCAAGTATTAACTTCCCAAATTTGTTGAATCTAGCTTTGCTTTTTCTTCAAAATATTTAATTTGTTTTTTATAGTTTTCCATTTGTCTAAACTTTACTTCTTCTTTTTCGTGATTTACATCATTAAAAATATATTCAGATTTGCCGCCATAAATAATTCCGAAAACGAGTGTGAAAATTCCTACAAGTAATCCAACTGAGGCACCAACTAAGGCAGCGCCTAAATCACCTCCATCACCCGCAAGCTTTACAAAAATTAAAGCTGAAAGAATTGTAGTTCCAAATCCAAGGAAAAAACCTTCAGCAATGGCTCCAATCCAATGTTTTATTACAACTTTTTTAACAACAGTAAGTGGTGAAGAAAGTGTATCATTTTCCGCGCAATAATAAAGTGAGTCACCTTTTACATTAGCATAGTTAACGGAGAGATCATCTCCATTCAGAAAAATTATTTTAGAGCTGTTTTTTGCGCAATAATAATTGAATTTACTATAATCTCTTTTTGCAATATCTTTTTGAGTTGCAAAATTAGTGGCAGAACAGCTAATGGTTAAAATTGATATAATCAAAATCATAGTTATTATTTTATAACTCATACATATTCCTAAATTTAATCGAGTAAGTTAACTACCCAAATTTGTTGAATCTCGTTCAGCTTTTATTTTGTGGTAATTCTTATAATATTCAATTTGTTCATAATTTGCTTTATCATTAAAAATGTATTCAGTTTCACCATAATAAATTGTTCCTAAAACGAGAGCGACTAATCCAAGTGCAGAGCCAATTGTTAGACCAACTAATAAACCTCCTAAACTATCTCCATAAATTGCACCAGCAGAAAAACCAGAAACAAAAAAAAGTAACGATTCCCATAAAAAATCCAGATGCAATTTTTTTCCCTAATTGGGATATTTCCACTCTTTCAATTGTAGTCAAAGGAACTGATAATGTATCTAAAACAGCAACGTAGTGCAAAGAATCATTTTTTACAAAAACATACTCAGCCTCAATATCATCTCCATTCAATAAGAAGATTGTAGAATTATGTTTTGAAGCCAAATAATTAAACATACTATAATCTCTATTACCAACATTAGGCTCAGTCGCAAAATTAATAGTAGAACAACTAACAGAAAGTATTGCAAAAATTAGGATTAAAACTAATGACTTAAAGCCCATAACAGTCTCAATAAATTGATAAAATATTTGTAACAATATAATAAAAAGGAGAAACTTATCGGCATGTAATTTCAATCTTGACATTATTTTCCAGATTGATTATGTTTGATATACAAATTTAAATTATGTAATGAAAATGAGTTAATTAGCTAATTATTTTAAGTTAAAACTCTAGGAGAAAGTTAATGGAAGTTGCATCTGGAAAAAGTGAAAAATCATTATCAGATGAAAAATTAATAAATGAATTTACCGATTCGGAATATAAATGGGGATTCGTTACTGATATTGAATCCGATGATTTTGCAAAAGGATTAAGCGAAGATGTTGTTCGTAAAATTTCTGCAATAAAAAATGAGCCTGAATGGATGACAGAATATCGTGTAAAAGCATATAAGCATTGGTTAACATTAAAAGAGCCCAAATGGGCAAATGTTAAATATCCAGAAATTGATTTTCAAGATATCCGTTATTATTCCGCACCCAAAAAGCAGCCACAATTGGAAAGTTTGGATGAGGTTGATCCAGAATTATTAAGAACATTTGAAAAACTTGGAATTCCAATTGAAGAACAGAAAAAATTTGCAAACGTTGCTGTTGATGCGGTTTTCGATTCAGTTTCTGTAAAAACAACATTTCAAGCTACTTTAAAAGAAAAGGGAATTATATTTTCTCCACTTTCAGAAGCTTTAAAAGAACATCCAGAATTGGTAAAAGAATATTTTGGTTCAGTTGTTCCATATACGGATAATTTTTACGCATCACTAAATGCTGCAGTTTTTAGCGAAGGTTCGTTCGTTTATATTCCAAAAGGAGTTCGTTGCCCAATGGAACTTTCCACATATTTCAGAATTAATGCAATGGATACTGGTCAGTTTGAGCGAACTTTAGTTATTGCTGATGAAGGCGCGTATGTTAGTTATCTTGAAGGCTGCACAGCTCCAATGCGTGATAACAATCAATTGCACGCTGCTGTTGTTGAATTAGTTGCACGAAAAAATGCCGAAATTAAATATTCCACTGTCCAAAACTGGTATCCAGGCGATAAAGATGGAAAAGGTGGAATTTACAATTTTGTTACTAAACGTGGAGTTTGTGATGGCGACAATTCAAAAATTTCATGGACTCAAGTTGAAACTGGCTCCGCTATTACTTGGAAATATCCAAGTACAATTTTAAAAGGAGATAATTCAATTGGTGAATTTTATTCGGTTGCTGTTACAAACAATTTTCAGCAAGCAGATACTGGAACTAAAATGATTCACCTTGGAAAGAACACAAAAAGTACAATTGTTTCAAAAGGTATTTCTGCAGGACGAAGCAATAATTCCTATCGTGGATTGGTGAAAATTGGAAAAAATGCTGATGGTGCCAGAAATTATTCACAATGCGACTCAATGTTAATGGGTGATAAATGTGGTGCTCACACTTTTCCATATCTTGAAATAGATAACAACAATTCTACAGTTGAGCACGAAGCAACAACCTCCAAAGTTAGTGAAGACCAAATATTTTATCTTAACCAAAGAGGAATATCAACTGAAGATGCAGTAAACTTAATTGTAAATGGATTTTGCAAGGAAGTATTTAAACAGCTTCCAATGGAATTTGCAGTAGAAGCAACAAAACTTTTAGCACTTAGTCTTGAAGGAAGTGTTGGATAAAGATACGAGAATCGAAAGTCGTGAATCGTGAATTGGAATTAATGCAGATTGTTTGTAATCTGCGATTAAAAATGAGAAATATTAGGAAATAAAATGATATCAATTAAAAATTTAAAAGCTGAAATTGACAATAAAGAAATTTTACGTGGACTTGATCTGCAAGTAAATGCTGGTGAAGTTCATGCAATTATGGGACCAAACGGTTCTGGAAAATCAACTCTGGCAAATGTTTTGACGGGGAACGAAAATTACGAAGTAACAAGTGGTGAAGTGACTTTTAATGGCAAAAATTTACTTAATCTCGCTCCAGAGGATAGAGCACGAGAAGGATTATTTCTTGGCTTCCAATATCCTGTAGAAATTCCAGGCGTAAGTAATGCAATGTTTTTACAGACAGCTATTAACGAAATTAGAAAGTATAATAACCAAGAAGAAATTACTCCAAAAGAATTTTTAGCTAGAATGAAAGAAAAAGCAAAAGTTGTAGGAATGGATAGTTCATTAATTAGTCGTTCTGTTAATACAGGTTTTTCTGGTGGTGAGAAAAAGAAGAATGAAATATTTCAACTTCTAATGTTAAATCCAAAACTTGCTATTTTAGATGAAACAGATTCTGGGCTTGATATTGATGCGCTTCGCACTGTATCGCAAGGCGTTAACGAATTTAAAAATAAAGATAACGCAGTAATTCTTGTTACGCATTATCAACGTTTACTTGATTATATAATTCCAGATTTTATCCATGTTTTATATAATGGAAAAATAATTAAATCTGGTGGAAAAGAGTTGGCTCTTGAGCTTGAAGAGAAAGGTTACGATTGGATTACAAAAGGTGAAAAATAATGAGTGTTGAAGTACAAAAGAGAAATCCAATTGAGAATTTTGTTGCAAGTGCTGAAAGTATTTGTGAACTTAACCAAAATATTAAACTCAAAGAAATACAATTACTGGCAAAAAATAATTTGCTTAATTCTCAATTCCCAACTCTTAAAACAGAGGAATGGAAGTACACAAATCTAAAAAAATTGTTGAGTTATGATTTTGCAAACTCATCAAGCATGGATAATGTTGTCGTTTCAAATAATGAAATTGATAAACTTAAATCCAGTTCTTTTGATTCCCATTTACTTGTTTTTGTAAATGGAATATTTGAGAAAGAGCTTTCGGACTATTCTGAACTTTCAAATCAAATATTTATTAGCACAATAGCAGAGGCGTTTGAAAGTGATAATGAATTAGTTGAAAAATATTTTTCAAAAATATCAATGGAAAATACAGCTTTCGATTTCCTTAATTTATCAAATTTTGTTGGTGGATTGTTTATACATATTCCTAAAAATGTTGTTATTGAAAAACCAATACAAATATTAAATATTACTGGTAATGCTGTGGATATTTCATTTAGCTCTTCGCGTAATTTAATTATTGCTGATGAAAACAGTGAATCTACTTTTGTTCAAAAACATGTTGGATTAAAAGGTGAAATTTATTTTAATAACATTTCAACTGAGATATATGTTGAAAAAAATGGGATACTAAATTTCTACAATTTGCAGTTGGATAATGATGATTCGTATCATTTTGAAAAAACAGATGTTATTCAAAATAGAGATAGTCAATTTCATCATTATAATTTTACATTTGGTGGAAAGTTAGTCCGTAATGACATAAACGCAAAACTTGATGCTGAAAACATTGAGTGTACATTAAATGGATTGTATATTGCAAACGATAGTCAGCATATTGATAACTCTACTTTTATAGACCACGCAAAGCCACACAGCACAAGTAATCAATTATATAAAGGTATTTTGGATGATTCATCTCACGGAGTTTTTGCTGGTAAAATTCTGGTTGCGAGAGATGCACAATTAACAAACGCATATCAGAATAGTAATACAATTCTTTTATCAAAAGAAGCAAAAGTTGATACAAAGCCACAATTAGAAATTTATGCAGATGATGTAAAATGTACTCATGGCGCAACTGTTGGTCAGCTTGATGAATCTGCTTTGTTTTATATTTTATCTCGTGGAATTCCACGAGAGAAAGCAAAATCAATGCTTATTGCAGCATTCGCAGAAAGTGTTCTTTCCGATTTAAAAATTGATGCACTAAAAATTGAGATAAGTCATTTAATATTTGAACATCTAAACAGAGATGAAATTTTATGATAAGCTTTAGTCAAGAAAATGATATTATAGTTAAAGAATCTAAATATAGAAAATTTGACGTAAACGAAATTAGAAGAGATTTTCCAATTCTTGAAAGGAAAGTTAACGGCAAGCCTTTAGTTTATTTTGACAATGCTGCCACAACCCAAAAACCAAATGTTGTTATTGATAGTATGACACATTACTACCGCTATGAAAATGCCAATATTCATAGAGGTTTACATTTTTTAAGTGAAGTTGCAACTGAGCAATATGAAAATTCGCGACTAAAAGTGAAAGAGTTTATAAATGCAATGTCGGCTTCCGAAATTATTTTAACAAAAGGAACAACCGATGGAATAAATCTGCTGGCAAACACAATGTGTAGAGCTGATTTGCTGAATGAAGGTGATGAAATTATAATTTCCCACATGGAACATCACGCAAATATTGTTCCTTGGCAATTGCTTTGCGATAGAAAGAAAACTAAACTTGTCGTAATTCCAATTGATGACAACGGTGAATTAATGATGGATGAATACAAAAAACTTATTTCTCCAAGAACAAAGCTTGTATCCATTGTTCATACATCAAATACACTTGGAACAGTAAACCCCATTAAGGAAATAATTGAAATTGCTCACAAAAATAATATTCCAGTTATTGTCGATGGGGCACAAGCCGTTGGTCATCAAAAAATTGATGTTCAAGAATTGGATTGCGATTATTTTGTGTTTTCAGGTCACAAGCTATTTGGTCCAACTGGAATAGGTGTTTTATATGGAAAAGCAGAATTGCTAAATAAGCTTCCCCCATATCAAGGTGGTGGTGATATGATTAGGACGGTAACTTTTGAAAAAACTACTTATGAAGATATTCCAAACAAATTTGAAGCAGGAACTCCCAATATTGTTGGGGGAATAGGACTTGGAGTTGCTATTAAATATTTAAATATGTTCAATTTTCAAGATATTTCTAGGCATGAGAATGAGCTTTTGCAATATGCCACAGAAAAAATGATTTTAATTGATGGTCTTAGAATTATTGGTACCGCAAAAAATAAGGCATCTGTCATATCATTTACAATTGATGGAATTCATCCTTATGATCTTGGAACTATTATTGACACAGATGGAGTGGCTTTGCGTACGGGACACCATTGCACACAACCATTAATGAAGCGATTTAATGTTCCTGCAACGGCGCGTGCTTCTTTCTCATTTTATAACACAATTGATGAGATTGATGTTTTCATAAATGCACTTAACAAAGCAATTAAAATGTTTAGGTAAAAGATTTAAATAAAGAGAATAAAATGAAAGACCAAAAATTTATAGAACAAGAAGTAATTGAAATATTAAAAACAATATTTGACCCGGAAATTCCAGTAAATATTTATGAATTAGGATTAATTTATAAAATAGAAATAACACCGAGTTTTAATGCTATTGTTGAAATGACATTAACATCTCCTGCATGTCCAGTTGCCGAAAGTTTACCTGGAGAGGTTAAACAACGAATTAAAGGCATATACGGAATAAATGAAGTTTTTGTTGAACTAGTATGGGAACCAACTTGGAATATGGATATGATGAGTGAGGAAGCAAAACTTCAACTAGGAATGTTGTAGATTAAAAAACAAAATAGGATTAAGAAGTATTAATTCTTAGGAAAACAAAACATAAAGAAAGGAAATAAAGATGTACCAAATAAATGCAAAACCTCCAATTTATGATCAAATAGCAGTTCAACCAATGAGGGATGAGCTTACCTTTGTTGGGTTTGAAGAACTGTTGTCTCCAGAAGATGTTGAGAAAAATCTTTCTGTGCTAGACGATAAAACTAAATTGGTATTTATTAATTCTGTTTGTGGATGCTCAGCCGGTAGTGCAAGACCTGGTGTAGCACTTGCATTGCAACACAATAAAATTCCACACCAACTTTACACTTCGTTTGCAGGAAATGATATAGATTCAGTTGATTTAATTAGAGAAAAATATCTCGCTAATTATAGTCCTACTTCTCCTGCAATTGCTATTGTTAAAAACAAAGAAACAATTTTCTATATGGGAAGGCCAGATATTATTGGTAAATCTCCAGAAGAAATATCTGCAATATTAACAGATATGTTTGATACAATAGACGGAACCGAAGGTCCTTCAATTAATTCAGAAAATTACAAAGAATTAGTTCATGCAATTTCATGTGGTTCTAAAATTCCATTACATAGTAATTAAATATAATGAAGTTTAGTACTCAAGAAGAATATGGTTTAAGATGTTTAATTCGTATAGCTCGCTTTCACGAAATGGGAAAAGCATTAACTATTCCCGAAATAAGTAGGGGAGAAGGAATTACGGAACACACAACTGCAAAAATCCTCCGCGCATTGCGTCTTGGAGGATTTGTTGAAAGTGCACGTGGGCATCTTGGCGGATACACGTTGGCACGTTCGCCCGAAGAAATTCTTGTTGGAAGTGTATTAAAAGAACTTGGTGGTAAACTTTATGATGAAAGTTTTTGCACCTCACATTCTAAAGGGGATTTATTGTGTTCAGTAACTTCTGATTGCACTGTACGTTCCCTTTGGATTCTAATACAAAAATCTGTTGATAGTATTATTGGGGAAATGAATTTAAGCGAATTGATAGGATACAAAAACACTATTTCAGTTTAAATTAAATAGGTATTATTTGTTCTTAATAAATTGTTTTATTACTCCAATTGCTTCCTTTAATTCTTTGTTTGTCGGAAAATCAGTTATTGCCCTTTTTAAAAATTTGATTGAAATTTTGGGGTCACAATAAAGCCAAATAATTCCATTATAAATATTTAAATCAGGAGTAATAGGATCATTTGGTGATGGCTCAAGTTCTTTTATTATTTCTGGACATGGGCAATCATCAAATATTGGGTCTGCTATTACAATAAAACTAATATCTTCTTTAACTAGTGAAGTGAAGAGCTCTAGCCCTTTCATTAATTTCCCTGTTTGAATATATCCTATAATGAGCTTTCTACGAACACTCTTATTTCCAGGATCATTTAAATAAACTGGTTCAAGTTCTTTTACAGCTTCTTGATACTTACGTGCCATAAAATATTGATTACCTAACATTTCACTCATTGTTATTCTTTTTTCTACTTTTAAAAAAGAGTGCGGAAAAATATCCGCTCTCAACTAATAAATAAATTACTTAACTAATTCGTAATCATTAATTTCTGTTTCTGGAATAAATCTTGTTCCAGGCATATTATCATGAGCCATTGCATTAACACCATAAAGAATTGTTTCAGCATCATAGCCAAGTACTCTCAAATATGTTGCTATGTGAACTGAGGTATGGCCAGTGTAACAGTATATAACTATTTTTTTGTCTGTTGGAAGTGTAGTTAAATCGGTTTCCAATAATAAAGATGTTTTAGGATTGTATTGAATTGCGCCATCAATATGACCCCAATTATAATCTATTTCTGGCCAATAATTAATAATATAATAGTTATCCAAATTTGAATATACTTCATTATTTGATATTTTTACATCGCCTAAAGGATCGGTAGAATTAAGCATTTCTTCAATTCTTGCTCTGAGAATATCTTTTCCATTTGAGTGTGCGGTATTTAATATTGGTAATGAACTAGCGATAGCTTTTGGGTTATTAGATGTCTTAAATTGAAAAGTTCTAGTATTATTTATGTTCGACGTCCAATAACTTGAAGTTGCGTTGTTCCAGCTACACATGCCCCATAAAAGATCCTTAACATTTGAATACCCAAGAAGCCTTAATAATGTTGTTGCATATCCTGCGCCTTGACCAGAATAACATGTAATAACAACAAGTTCTTTTGATGATAAATTATTTGCTTCGTAATAGCTTATAATATCCTTTATCTTAACATTAACAGCACCTTTAATGTGCCCATTTTTAAAATCATCTTCATCCCTAATATCAATAACATATTGCTCCTTTCCTGTGGTAATATTAATCATCACATCGGATGCCTTAATTAATGCAGGCGCATTATTATTAATAAATCCACCATCGGAACCCTCCAAAAATTTAACTAATATTTCTGACTCATTTATAGTTGGTTCTGTTTCGGTGATGTTATGCGCACACCCTACTGAGATGAGTAATACTACTAATAATGAATATATTAATTTATGTAAATGCATTGTATACCATAATATTTATGTAAGTTTTTTGAAAATAAAGAAAGACTAGAATTTGAACCAAATGGATCACATTATAGCCATGAAATATTGATTGACTAATATTTCACTCATTTCTATTTTTACCTATTTTATTGAAAAAGTGAGCGGAGTAAAACTCCGCTCAGTTCAAATATAAATTTATTACTTTACTAATTCATAATCATGAATTTCTGTTTCTGGAATAAATCTTGTTCCAGGCATATTATCATAAGCCATTGCATTAACACCATAAAGAACTGTTTTTGCATCATAACCAAGTATTTTAAGATATGCAGCCACATGAGCTGAAGTTTGTCCAGTATAGCAATACACAGCAATCATTTTATCTGTTGGAAGGGTTTTTAAAAATGTACCACTTTTTAAATCTGATCCTGGAGTATATTGAATTGCACCTTCAATATGTCCCCAGCTATAATCGGTTGCAGACCAATAGTTTACAATATAATAGTTACTAAGTGAAGCATAAACTGCATCGCTAGAAACTTTTACATCGTTAAAACCATCTGCAGCAAGCATAGCATCAATTCTAGCTCTTAAAATTTCTGCACCTGTTGTTTTGCCAGTATTAAGTGTAGGTAAACTTCCAGCAGCAGCTTTAGGTGTATTTGTTTTTACAAATTGAGAAGCTCTTGTATTTTTCATATTACTATTCCATCCAGCAGCTGTAGCACTATTCCAACTACACATTCCCCATTTAAGATCTTTTACATTTGAATAGCCTAAAAGTCTTAATAGTGCAGTTGCATAACCAGCTGTTTGACCAGAATAACATGCAATAACTACAACTGTTTTTGATGATAAGTTATTAGCTTCATAATAGCTAACAATATCTTTTAATAAAACGTTAACAGAACCATCAATGTGGCCGTTTGCATAATCTGCAGCACTTCTAATATCAATTACAGCTTGATTTGCACCAGTAGTGATGTTAGTCATAACATCAGATGATTTTATCATTGCAGGTGCCGCTGTATTGATAAATCCACCGTCTGAGCCTTCTAGGTATTTTACTAAAACTTCTGTTTCATTAATTGATACTGGATCAGTACCATTGTTATCGTCACTGCATGCTGTGTTTATAAATAATAAAGGTAAAAGCAGCAGTAGATAGTAGAATTTACGTAAATTCATTTTGTTACTCCTTGTTTTGTACATATTTAGTTAGTTAATGTTGTAAAAATTATTTTTGTTTTGTTCTGTTATTGCGAAGCAATCCTTAACAGATTGCTTCACTCAAAAACCGGTTCGCAATGACAGTTATACTTAAATTTTATTTTGCATCCCACCATGCTGGAAGCTTTCCGTCAACAACAATATTTTTGTTGGCATTTATTTCCCAGTCATTTAAGCTAGGTTGAATTTGATCATCATAATTATTATTGAATAAATAGAATTCTCTATTTCTAAATGTTCCATCTTTTTGTTTAACAATATGACACGCTTGCGCACATGCTGGATGTGCAATTGCATCATCAGCAGTTGCAACAACAGTTGTGTCAGTTCTAGCAGTCCATCTTAAAATATTATGTGGGGTTGTATATTTATAAGTTGGGAAAACATCAAAGTTATTTAAGGTAACACCATAATTATCCCAAGTATCTGGAGCCGAAAGTGATTGGCGTACAGTTGCCAATTTATAATTATCTCTACCATTAAAATCTACTGTGTAAGGTGCAGTTTTTAATGGATTTAAAGCAATTTTGAATTTTTGATGAGCCTCAATTCTTGCACCACCGTGCTCACCACTCTTTGAAACATGACAACTACCACAATTGTTGTAATCTTGTGAGTGACATGTTTGGCAGTTAAAATCATCCATGTGAGTTTTATGGTAACTATTTTTATTAGCTATATCAGTATGGCAATTTATACATTTAGGTAATTGAGGCATTGCATAACGTGTTTTGTGGGTTTTTCCATCCCCATGAATTTCATTTTGAGAATGGCAATTCATGCAAGTATAACCAAGTTTTGTTAAATGTACGTCTGGTTTTGTTCCAGCAGCAACACCTAAATAAGCATGTCCACCACGACTAACATGGCATCCAACGCAGGTTTGAACCATGTCTGGAGTTTTAATAAATGAGTGACCTTTTTCTAAACCACCACCCATAATTTTTGGTCTAATTATATGGCACTCGCCACAAGTAGCATGGCATGTGAAACAGTTGTTTTGATATCCATCTTTCATTTCTTCTGGACATTTTGGAAAATCTGCAGGTTCAGTTCCAAATCCACCTCTATTAATAAGAGACATTTTTTGTCCCCATCCTTGTTCGTGAAGACTATTTTTTGTTCCAGCAACTATACTTGGATGACAAGATGCACATTTTTCATCTGGCATATGTGATGGTTCTTTCGTAAAATTTCCAGAGTGAGCAACTACTTTGTCTGCTGTTCCATCAACACCATTGTGGCAGGTTACACAACCAAGTTTACCATGAATATCACTTTTAAAATCTGCATAACCTTCACCACCTAAATAAACTCTATCATATGGTTGATAAAATGGTGGAGCTCCACCGCACCCACCAGTATCTTCAGGTGGATCTTCTGGAGTATGAACTGCCTTTAAATGTTCATAATTTGTATGGCATCCTTCGCAAGAGTTTACTTTTGCTAAAACTTCATCATCTGTAGGTGGGTCTGTTATTTTTTTATCTGTACATCCAATTGTAAACAATAGAGAAAGCGTAAACAGTAAAATTAGGTTTAATAAAATCTTATTCATTGTTAATCCATATTAATTTAATTGATTAACAACATAAGGCAAGTAAGATGCCAATTTGATTTAAGTGTCTAAAAGCGGTTTTGGAATTTGGGGAATGAAACAATTTGTTTAATGTTTTGCAACGCTCTTGGCACGAGTCAATTACAAATACTATAAAAGAGTATAATTATAGTAATATCTTGTTATTATACTGTAATTCTTGCATAAACTAAATATTTAGCTGGATATTATTTAATAAATATTGATGTTTCAAATGAAACACAAAATGAAACGTTGAAACATGTGGAACACATTGTTTACAATATATAAATTAAAAGGATGTAATTACTTAACAATAAAACATAAATTTGAAATTCGAGAAAAACTATTTAGAAATATCTAAATCATATTTTTTTAGTTTACGCCAGAGAGTTGTTCTTCCAATATTTAACTCTTTTGCTACCAAGGACCTGTTCCACTGATATTTATCCAAAAGTGCAATTAGTCTTGTTGCTTCAGTTCCATTTTCGGCAAAAGAATGCTTTTCTCTTAATCCAAACTCAGTTCCTTTATAATTACGAATTGTTTCTGGAAATTTGGAAGCTTCAATTACATTTGAGTTATTTGTTCTAACAAACGCATATTCAATAACATTTTCTAATTCCCGAATGTTTCCTGGCCATTTGTAACATTGAAGCAAATCTAGTGCTCCGTCATCAATTCCTTTAATATCTTTTTTATATAAACAATTAAATTTATTTAGAAAGTGAGCCACAAGAGGAACAATATCATCCAACCTATCACGAAGTGGTGGAATTTCAATTGGAATTACACTTAAACGATAATATAAATCCTCTCGTAATAATCCATTTTTTAGTGCTTCTTGAATGTTTATATTGGTTGCAGCAATAACACGAACATCAACGTGGCGAGTAATCGATTCACCAACTCGTTCAAAAGTACCTTCCTGAAGAACTCGTAATAATTGCAATTGCATCTGAGGTGGCATTTCGGCAACTTCATCCAAAAAAATAGTTCCAGAATCAGCAAGTTCAAATCTGCCAGATCTATCTTTAATTGCATCAGTAAACGCGCCTTTTACATGTCCAAAAAGTTCACTTGCTAATAAATTTTCTGGAAAAACCGAACAATTGATTTTTATAAAAGGCTCATTTTTTCTGTTATTTGTTGCTTGAATTGCTTTCGCAATCATTTCTTTTCCAGTTCCACTTTCACCGTGAATAAAAACGGGAGCTTTTGAATCTGATAATTCACGTATTAATTCAAAAATATCAAGCATTTGCTTGCTATGACCAATTACTCCATGAAAATTTGTTTCTTCGGATAAACATTTTTTTAAGCCAGCTAATTCTGAAATATCTCTAAATGATATAATTCCACCATTTGGTTCACGATTTTCGTTGTATAAAACGGCAGAATTTAGCTTAATTGGTTTGCTCGTTCCAGAATTTGTATGAATAAACGATTCAAAATCGTAAATAGTTTTTTCAGATTTTAATGCCAACGCAATTGGGCAATCAGTAAAGCATAGTTTTGAGCGAAATACATGCTTGCAAAATTGTCCGATAACTTTTTCTCTTTGGTACCCAGTAATTCTTTCTGCAGCAGAATTAAAAAAATTAATTCTAAAGTTTTTATCAACCGTAAAAACACCTTCACCAATTGATTCAAGAATATGATCTTTTAGATTATCGTCCATTTGAATTTAAACCAAAATTTTTAGTATTATAAAAAAAGGTATTTCAAAATATACATATTTGCTGTAATATGAAATGCAATATTAGTGATGTTAACACAATTTACTCAAATATTAATATGAGTTAAATCACAATCCAAATTTTTCAATTGAAAAATTAAAATAATATCTGTAGTATTATTTTAATTAAATTAAATTTTAATCAATTAGGTATAAATGGCTAATAAAATCCATCAAACATTAGTTTTTCTGGCTATTTTAATAGTTATTGCCACTTTTGTTACATTATGGTTTTGGGGTGGTGATTATTATTTGCTTCCATTAAGCGAAAAATTTTACCATGAAAATCATAAAATACTAAAATCAAGCGGATTGATTGGACACGGCCTTGGAATTATTGGAAGTGTGATTCTTACTTTTGGAGTAGTCATTTATATTGTTAGAAAAAGGGTAAAACGATTTCAAAAAGTAGGGAAACTAAAATATTGGTTAGAATTTCATATCTTTTTAGCAACTTTAGGCCCTTTACTAATCTTATTCCACACGGCATTCCGTTTTGGAGGAATAGTTTCTATTAGTTTTTGGAGTATGGTTGCTGTTGTTGCAAGTGGTGTTATTGGAAGATATATTTACCAACTTATTCCGCACAATATTGATGGAAACGAGCTTTCGCAATCAGAAATTTCCAAGTTGGATTTTAATTTGCGAATTACTTTACAAGAAAAATATAAAATTTCTACAGAGATTATTAATAAATTAGAAGAAGCTACTTCAAACACTAATCGGGAAATTAAAATTTCTGGATTAGTACTATATATTATAAGAGATACATTACATAACCGAAAGCAACTAAAATATATAAATACATTTTTACATAATGCAAATCTCTCTACTGAAGATAAAAAAGAAGTTCTACGTTTGAGTAAAACCAAACTATCACTTTCTCGAAAAATAGTTTTATTGGATACTACACGAAGACTTTTTGGATATTGGCACGTAGCTCATTTTCCTTTTGCTGTAATTATGTTTGTTATTATGATAGTTCATATAGTTGTTGCCTTCACTTTTGGTTATAAATGGATATTTTAATTTTATGGAAGTATTTGTAGAAAATCTTTTCACTTATTTTTTTGTTGCATTGCTTTTTTTTCTTGTCCTTTATAATTATTTGAGAAAGCAAAAAAGTGATTCTCAAATAGTTGATGAAAAGATAAAAAAGGCAAAAGAACTTGGAATTTACGAACCCGTAAGTTTGCACCCCGTTGTGGATGTAAATTCCTGCATTCAAAGTGGAGCATGCATTACTGCATGTCCAGAAAAGGATATTCTGGGAATTAGAAACGGGAAAGCTGTAACAATTAATGCTTCACGCTGCGTTGGACATAGTGCATGTTTTAGTGCTTGCCCAGTTGATGCAATATCCCTTCATATTGGAACTGAAAAAAGAGGCGTTGATTTACCACATGTTACTCCTAACTTTGAATCAAATGTTGAGGGTATTTATATTGCCGGTGAAATGGGTGGAATGGGTTTAATTAAAAATGCAGTTGAACAAGGTAAGCAAGCCGTTCAAAACTTAACAAAATCCATAAAAAACAATGTTGAAACTAATTATGATTTAATAATTGTTGGAAGTGGACCTGCAGGCATTTCTGCTTCATTACAAGCAAAAAAGAATAACTTAAAGTTTTTAACATTAGATCAAGATTCACTTGGTGGAACTGTTTATTCTTTCCCTCGTGCAAAAATTGTTATGACTTCACCAATGGATTTGCCGCTTTTTGGAAAATTGAAACTTTTTGAAACTTCTAAAACTGAATTGTTAGAAATTTGGGAAAAAGTACTTTCAACAAACAATATAAAAGTTAATTTGGGAGAAAAAGTTGAAGAAATTACTAAATTAAATAATATTTTCACAGTAGAAACCTCAAAAGGGAATTATACATCAAAGAAAGTATTGTTAGCAATTGGAAGAAGAGGAACCCCGCGAAAACTTGGTATTCCAGGCGAAGAAAAAGAAAAAGTTGCATATAGATTGTTGGAACCGGAATTAATTAAAAACCAAAAAGTTATTGTTGTTGGTGGTGGCGATTCTGCAATTGAATCTGCTATTTTACTTTCTCACGAAGGAAATGAAGTAACTTTATCGTATAGAAAAGATAGCTTTTCCAGAATTAAACCACAAAATTTTGAAAACATAACAAAGGCAAAAGAGAATAATTCGGTAAAAATAATTCTTAATTCAAATTTAATTGAAATAATGGAAGATTCTGTAAAAATTGAAATTGATGGAAATTCAAAAATTATTGAAAATAATTTAGTCTATATTTTTGCTGGTGGTGAGTTACCAACCCAGTTTTTAAATAAAGTAGGAATAAAAATTTCCACAAAATATGGCGAAGCCATCTTACAAAAGCAATAGTCTATGAAAAATTTATTTGTTAAAATATTATTCTTAGTTTTTATTTCACAATTTGTTTATGGACAAATTTCACCAGGTGATTTATCAAATGCTCATAAAGATTTGGAAGGAATGAGTAATTGTACAAAATGTCACGCATTGGGTGAAAAAGTTGAGAATAATAAATGTTTAGATTGCCATAAAGAAATTAAAGCAACTTTAATTGCAGCATCTGGTTTTCATGGTTCTGCCGATGTAAAAAATAAAGAATGTATTGAGTGCCATAGCGATCATTTTGGACGTAATTTTAAAATGATAAAATTTGATAAGGATAAGTTTAACCATTCTAAAACAAAATTTGAACTCACAGGAAAGCACAAAGTTATTAAATGTGAAGAATGTCATACTTCTAAATTTATAAAAGTTGAAAAATTGAAAGAAAAATCAAATACATTCCTTGGTTTGGAAACAAATTGTGAAAGTTGCCATGCCGATTTTCATCAAGGAACTCTTTCATCAAAAATATGTTCTGATTGCCATAATACTGAAAAATGGAGACCAGCTCCAAAATTTTCACACGATAAAAGCAAGTTCAAATTACTAGGTTCGCATAAAAAAGTTGATTGCGAAAAATGTCATATAAAAGGAATGAAAAAAGGTAAAGAATTCCAAAAATTTACTGGGCTTAAATTTAAACAATGTCTTGATTGCCACAAGGATATTCACAAGGGAAAATTTGGTACTAATTGTGAAGAATGCCATTCTGTTGAGTCATTTAAAAATGTGAAAAACATTAAATCTTTTGACCATTCTAAAACAAATTTTAAGTTAGTTGGAAGGCATCAAAATGTTACTTGCAATAAATGTCATACAAAAGGTATAACCTTAAAACTTAAATACCAAAGGTGTAGCGATTGCCATTCTGATTTCCACAAAGGAGAGTTTAAGAAGAAAAATAAAACAGATGATTGTTCCGTATGTCATAATGAAAATGGATTTACTCCTTCACTTTTTACAATCGCTAATCACGAAAAAGCAGAGTTTAAGTTAACTGGGAGCCATTTTGCAGTTCCATGTAATGCTTGTCATTTTGTTGATGAAAAATGGAAATTTAAGTTTCAAGCAATTAATTGTGAGCTATGTCATACTAATATTCATAAAACATCTTTAAATTATACCAATGGTATTATTAAAAATTGTGAATCGTGTCATACAACCGAAAAATGGAATGAAATAAAGTTTGAACATAATAAAACAAAATTTGCTTTGATTGGTAGGCACAATAATGTTTTGTGTTCCAAATGTCATTTTAAAGATGAAAAATTGAAACATCAATTTGTAACAGTTTCTACAAATTGTGAAAGTTGTCACACAGATAAACATGCTGGACAATTTATTCCTAAATATCAAAATGATTGTTCAACATGTCATTCACCTGAATCTTGGAAAATCGAAAATTTTGATCATTCTAAAACAAGGTTTGTTTTGGATGGTGCACATCAAAAAGTAAAATGTGCACAATGTCATAAGCCTATTGAGAAAGAAGGTAATAAACTAATACAATATAAATTCGAAGATATATCATGCAAAAGCTGTCATACATAGTTATTCTGTTTTTTATTTTAATTAATGGCATCATGTTTTCGCAAACCTCGCCACACGGAGATGGTTTCAAAATAGAATGCAAAGTCTGTCACACAACTGAAAGCTGGAAAGTTAAGGAATCCAAGTTTGACCACAGTACAACGGATTTTGAATTAGTTGGGCAACATCAGGATGTTAGCTGCAAATCATGCCACGCATCTCTTAAATTTACAGAAACTAAACAAAATTGTGAAAGTTGTCACAAAGATATTCACCAAAATAGTGTCGGATTTGATTGTGAAAGATGCCATAATACAACAAGTTGGCTTGTGCCCAATGTGGATGAAATTCATCAGATGAGTCGTTTTCCATTGCTTGGAGCTCATAAAATTCTTGATTGCAATGAATGCCATATTTCAAATACATTATTAGATTTTAAACCTCTTGGTGTAAATTGTTACGATTGTCATATTAATAATTATCAAGCTACTACAAGACCAAATCACGTTGTAAATAATTATTCTACTTCCTGCGAAGAGTGTCACAATATAGATGCTGTAACTTTTTCAGGTGCTGGAATTGTGCATGACTTTTTCCCTTTAACGGGTGGACATAATATTGGCGATTGTTTCAGTTGCCATAATGAAAATAGCTTTGAAGGATTATCCCCAGAATGTAGTTCGTGCCATACCGATACCTACAATGCTACAACAAATCCTTCTCATATTACTTTGGGCTTTTCTACTGATTGTGCCGAATGCCACTCAATAAGCGGTTGGAGCCCAGCAACGTTTGATCATGATGCAAAGTTCTTCCCAATTTATTCTGGTCAACACAATAATGAATGGGATAAATGTTCGGATTGTCATACCAATAATAGTAATTATGCAGTATTCTCTTGTATTGATTGTCATGAACATAATCAATCAGATATGAAAAAAGAACATTCTGGTGTTAATGGATATGTTTATGAGAGCAATGGTTGTTTTTCTTGTCATCCAACTGGTAAAAAAGAAGGAAGTTTTAGCCATACTCAAACATTTCCATTAGTTAATTCGCATGCAAATGTTTTATGTAGTGATTGCCACGAAACAACCTATACAAATACATCTACGGAATGTAATTCTTGCCATTTATCAAGTTATTCTTCAGCAAAAAATCCAAATCACCTAGCTGCCGGAATTTCGCAACAATGCGAACTATGTCATACTGAATCAAATTGGACTTCGTCAACATTTAATCATACAACAACTGGATTTGAATTATTAGGCAGTCACGCTACATTAACTTGTTCTGATTGTCATTCTGTAAATACGAGTAATGCTGTTCAAGAATGTAATTCGTGCCATTTAAAAGATTATAATAATTCATTAAATCCAAACCATGCAGCTTCGGGTATATCTCAGCAATGTGAAACATGTCATGAATCAACAACTTGGATTCCATCAACGTTTAGTCATATTACTACAGGCTATCAGTTGTTAGGCAGTCACGCTACATTAACTTGTTCTGATTGTCATTCTATAAATACGAGTAATGCTGTTCAAGAATGTAATTCGTGCCATTTAACAGATTATAATAATTCATTAAATCCAAACCATGCAGCTTCGGGTATATCACAGCAATGTGAAACATGTCATGAATCAACAACATGGATTCCATCAACGTTTAATCATACTACAACAGGCTATCAGTTGTTAGGCAGTCACGCTGCATTAACTTGTTCTGATTGTCATTCCGTAAATACGAGTAATGCTGTTCAAGAATGCAATTCGTGCCACTTAACAGATTATAATAATTCATTAAATCCAAACCATGCAGCTTCGGGTATTTCTCAGCAATGTGAAACATGTCACGAATCAACAACTTGGATTCCATCAACGTTTAATCATACTACTACAGGCTATCAGTTGTTAGGGAGTCACGCTGCATTAACTTGTTCTGATTGTCATTCTGTAAATACAAGTAATGCAGTTCAAGAATGTTTTTCATGTCATGAAAGCTCATATAATGTTGCACCAAATCATTTGGCACAAAACTATCCAAAAACTTGTGAAACTTGCCACAATACAAATTCTTGGCAGGAAGCAACTTTTGACCATAGCACTACCAACTTCCCATTAACTGGAGGCCATGTTAGTGTTGATTGTAATGAATGTCATTCCTCAGGTTATGTTGGAACAAGTACGGAATGCTCAAGTTGTCATCAAGATAATTTTGATAATTCAATAAATCCAAATCATAAAACTTTAGGATTATCAAATAATTGTGCAACATGTCATTCTACAAATTCGGGTTGGGAACCAGCCTTATTCCCAGAACATAATAATTATTTCCAATTACTTGGTGCTCACGCAACAATTACAAATAATTGTGCAGATTGCCATAACGGAAATTATACTCCAATTGCAACCAATTGTTTTAGCTGTCATGAAACGAATTATAATAATACTACGAATCCTTCACATTTAGCGGCGCAGTTTTCTACCGATTGTGAATCATGTCATAACGAATCAGCATGGACACCATCTACTTTTGATCACGATTCAAGATTTTTTCCAATATATTCAGGGAAACATAATGGAGAGTGGACTAACTGTGTGGATTGTCATATAAATTCTAATAATTATGTTGAGTTTTCATGTGTAACTTGTCACGAACATAACCAAACCGATACAGATAGAGACCATTCTGGAGTTAACGGATATGTTTATGAAAGTAATGCTTGTTACACTTGTCATCCAACAGGAAGTGAGGATGGAAGCTTCATTCACACTCAAACATTTCTTTTGCTTGGCGCCCATGCTAATGCTACTTGTGTGGATTGTCATATTACAACTTACACAAATACATCAAAAGAATGTTATTCTTGTCATCAAACTAATTTTGACAATTCTGCTAATCCAAACCATAAAACAGTTGGAATATCTCGGCAATGTGAGTTGTGCCACGATGCAAATGCCTGGTTGCCATCTTTGTTTAATCATACTACAACAGGATTTGAATTAGTTGGAAGCCACACAAATGTTCCTTGCTCTAATTGTCATTCGGTAAATACAAGTAATGCTGTTTCTGAGTGTTTTTCGTGTCATGAAAATTCATACACAAATGCTCCAAACCACGTGTCACAAAATTATCCGCAAACGTGCGAAACATGTCACAGCTCAAATAATTGGCAAGAATCTACATTTGATCATAGCACGACAAAATTTGCTCTTACCGGGGCACATGTTACTTCTAATTGTATTGATTGTCATGCTTCTGGTTATGTTGAAACAAGCACAGAGTGTTCAAGTTGTCATCAAACTAATTTTGATAATTCAATAAATCCAAATCATAAAACTGTTGGAATATCTATTCAGTGTGAAAAATGTCACGAATCTACAGCTTGGGTTCCATCCACATTTAATCATACAGCTACTGGCTTTGAATTACTTGGAAGTCACGCAAATGCTACTTGTGCAGACTGTCATTCGGTAAATACAAGCAATGCGGCTCCTGAATGTTTTTCTTGTCATGAAGACGGATATAATACTGCTGCAAATCATTTAACACAAAAATATCCGCAAACATGCGAAATTTGTCACAATACAAATACTTGGCAAGAAGCTACATTTGATCATAGTGCAACTAAATTCCCATTAACAGGAGCTCATGTTAATACAAACTGTGTTGATTGTCATGTTTCTGGATATGTTGGAACAAGCACAGAATGTTCAAGTTGCCATCAAACAGATTTTGATAATTCAATAAATCCATCGCATAAAACTTTGGGATTATCAATAGATTGTGCTACTTGTCATACAACAAATGCAAATTGGGAGCCAGCTACTTTTTCGGTGCATAATAATTTTTACCAATTAAGCGGTGCTCATGCAACAATTGCAAATAATTGTATTGACTGCCACAACGGAAATTATACAACAGCACCAAATCAATGTTTTGGCTGCCATGCAAGTGATTATAATGCAACAAAAGACCCAGCGCATTTAACGGCTCAGTTTTCAACAGATTGCGAATCATGCCATACAGAAAATGCATGGAGTCCATCAACATTTAATCATGATTTGCAATACTTCCCAATTTATTCTGGCGAACATCGTGGTGAATGGAATCAATGTTCAGAATGCCATACTACAGCAACAAATTATGCCTTGTTTTCTTGTATTGATTGTCATGAGCACAATAATAAATCCGAAGTTGATAAAGATCACAATGGAGTAAATAATTACCAATACGTTTCAACTGCATGTTACGACTGTCATCCAAAAGGAACAGAAGACGGTTTGAAACCAATATTAAAACCAAATATACTGAAATGATAAAACTGAAATTTATAATACCATTTTTAATGGTGCTGTTTAAAGGAATAATATTTTCTCAAAATACTATTCAATTTTCTGAAGGGGAAGTAACATATATATCTTCAAAAAATGTATATGTAAAATTTAGCATTACTGAAGGCATACAAATTGGGGACACTTTATTTTCGAAGATTAATAGAATTGAAGTGCCAACTATTTTAGTTGAACATATTTCTTCAACTTCGTGTGCTGGAAGTAAAATTGTTGAAACTAATTTTAATGTTGGTGATAAGGTTTATGCAAAAATTTTAAACGTAATTCTAAAGAAAACAGAAGTTGTTGAAAATGTTGAAGTTATTGACAGTTCAAAAAGAGAATCCTTAGAAGTAGTGAAAAAAATCAAAAAGAAAAAGAATGAAGGTGATATTTATGGGCGATTTGGAATTTCTTCATACTCAAATATTTCTAATGTTTCTTCTTCCGATTTTGTAAGATGGCGCTATACTTTGTCGGCAAAAGCAGATAACTTTTCTTCATCTAATTTTTCATTTAACAGTTATATATCATTTAACTATCGTTCTACAAATTGGAATTACATTAAAAACCATATTAGTGACGCACTAAAAATTTATTCATTATCTGTTAAATACGATTTTAATGAAAATCTTAATCTTATTGTTGGACGAGATATTAACAGAAACACATCTAATATTGGGGCTGTTGATGGATTCCAGTTGACGCAAAAGCTAAATAATTTTGAGACTGGCATAATTGTGGGCTCAAGACCAGATTATTCTAATTATGGATTTAACTATAAAATGTTTGAGTATGGTGGCTTCGTTAGCCATTCTAATAATGTTGGGTTTGGTATTATGCAAAATTCCATAGCTGTTTTTCAGCAAACTAACAATTTTAAAACCGATAGAAGATTCCTTTATTATCAACATAGTAGCAATATTATTCAACAAGTGAATATATTTTTCTCAAGTGAAGTTGATTTGTATAAAAAGGAGCTTGGAATTAGTTCGTCAACATTTAGTCTTACGGGACTTTATTTTTCATTGAGATACCGCCCTTCAAGAATAATTAATTTCAATGCATCTTATGATGCAAGAAAAAATGTAATTTATTACGAATCATTTCAAAATTATGCCGATAGTCTTTATGAAAATGCAACTCGCCAAGGTGTTAGATTTGGTGTAAACTTCAGACCAATTAATAATCTATATATTAGTGGAAATTATGGTTTTAGATTTCAGTCAAATGATTTAAGAAAAACTCAAAATATTTCTGGAAATGTTTCGTACTCAAACCTTCCATTTATTTCAGGCTCTATTGGTGTTTCTTGGAATAATTTAAAAACTTCGTATATTGATGGAAATATTTATGGGGCACGATATTCTAAAGATTTGTTTTCTAATTTGGTTTATGCTGCTCTTAATTATCGAAATATTAATTATGATTTTGTAAATGGAACTCCAAACTTGCAACAACACATAATAGGAGTTGATTTAAGTTTTAGAATAATGAAACAATTATCAGTTTCATTAAATTATGAAGGAACATTTGAGAAAAGTGATTCATATTCTCGCGTGTTTTTTAATATTACGAAGAGATTTTAAGTAAATCCCTTCGTAATAAAAATAAAAATTATATTATGTGTTTAATCCCTTTATTTTCAAATAAAGTGCCCCAGCTAAAAGAATTAAAATAAGTGTAGAAATTCCATATCCAATACGCCTATTATCATGTTCTTCTATCTCATGATCGGCTAATTTCAAGGCATTTAATGATGCAAGAACTCCTTCATTAGTTCTACCAACAACTTTTGACGTATCAAAAGTATGAACTAAAGTTCTTGATTGAATAAGAGCTTGTTTTACATTTTTCAATTCATATTCAATCTCTATATTATTCATTCCAATAATGGCTATTTTTTCAGACATCGCTTTTGTTGAATCATAAAGTTCAGATAATTGTGTTAATTTCTCATAAAACATTTCTGAAGCAATATAACCATCTTCGCCTTTGTCGTGGCATTCAGTACATGTTGTAGATGTTTTTACATTTAGCATTTCATCACTTGGCTTTGCAATTAGATGATTTCCGTGACACTGTTCACAAGCTTTTATTTCTAATCCAGCAAATGGCTCGGCCATATTTGAATTGTTAAAAAAGTTCATATTATTTACATGACATGAACCACAAATATGCGAAATAGATTTAACTCCTGGAGGAGCTGCTCCATGATTTCCATGACAATCGTTACAAGCAGGTGCACTATTATCATGTTTTTCTAATAATGCAATTCCATGCACACCCTTTGAATATTCCTCAACTTGATTTGATTTTAGGTTGTATTTATTCATTAAATCAGAATTACCATGACAATTGTTGCAAGTATTTGGAATATTAGCTGCATAAACTGTTGACCTTGTGTCAGATGCAGGCAAAATTGAATGTGAAGTATGACAATCAATACAAGTAGCTACATCTTTATTTCCAATTTTTAGTTGCATGCCATGTTTGCTAATGTAGTATTGAGATACTTGGTCAGTAGAAATTCTTGCCTGAAATACTTGCATTTTACTAATATCTGAATGGCACTTACCACAGAAATTAGGAATTTCTTTTTTTGTTGGAACCCCAACAAAACCATTTTTTTTACTCATTGCAATTTCTTCATCAGCAGATGTTGATAAACCGCCGTGACAACCAGCACAGGAAAGACCATTTTGTAAATGTATATCATTTTCAGAAAAATGCTCTGGCATCATATCATTTTCAGAATGGCATTTTATACATTCGTCGGTATATTTTTTTGAATTTTGAGCAGATTGCAAGTTATCATTTGCAAAAGTTATAGCCGTAAATACTAAAACAATTGCAAAAATATTACATATAAATTTTGTATTAATATTCATTTTCTTATCCTATATTAAGTATCCTTTAATAGTGAATATCACAATATATAAAATGGCAAAAATACCTATCCATCTAATTATTTTGTTGTTCAACTCTTTCTTTTTTGAAAAATTTATAAATGGAATAAAAAGCCATATTACACCCGCAAGACCAAAAGCTAATATTCCAAAAACTTCACCTTCAATAAATAATATGTTAGCTGGAAGTAGTTTTAATGTTTCAAACATAAACATAAAATACCATTCTGGTTTAATTCCAATTGGTGCAGAAGCTAATGCATCGGCTTTTAAGCCTAATTCCCAAGGGAAAAATAGAGTAAGACTAAGAAGAATAATTAAAACAATAATCCATAATAATGCATCTTGTAAAACAAAATTAGGAAAAAATGGGATGTATTTTTTTTTACTTTCATCAAGTTTCTCAAAATGTTCAGGTTCACTCATTCCTTGTTTCTGAACAAAAATTAGGTGTATTACCAAGAAAACAGAAAATAGTGCCGGTAAAATTGCCACATGAATTCCAAAAAATCTAGATAATGTAGCACCGGTTACATCATCGCCACCTCTAAGAACTACTTTTATTGCATCACCAATAAATGGAACTACTCCAACAATATCTGTGCCTACTTTAGTTGCAAAAAATGCTAATTCATTCCAAGGTAGTAAATATCCACTAAATCCAAATCCTAATGCAAGTAATAATAATAGGAACCCACTTACCCATGTTAATTCACGTGGCTTTTTAAATGCTTTTGTAAAGAAAACGCTAAACATGTGTAAGAAAACAAAAAAGACCATCATGTTAGCCGACCAGCTATGAATATTTCGCACTAACCAGCCAAAATCAACTTTAGTTACAATAAACTGAACACTTTCATAAGCATTATCTTCACCGGGAATATAATACATTAATAAAAGTAATCCAGATAAAACTTGAACTATAAAAAGGAATAAACTAATTCCACCCATATAATACCAAACTGAGTGGTTGTGAATAGGAACTTTTTTATGTGTAATAAGTTTTTTAATAGGGGTTAAATCAAACCGTTCATCTAACCAATTTTCAATATTTTGTAATTTGTTTTTTTCCATAATTATGCTTCTTGGGAAGTTATTCTAATTTCATTATCAATTATATTTACATTAAATTCTTTTAATGGTTTAGGTGGTGGTCCACTAACATTTTTTCCAGTTAAATCATATCTGCCACCGTGACAAGCACAAAGGATTTGTTGTTGCTCATTATCAAATTGGACTATACAATCTAAATGTGTGCATGTAGCTGACAAAGCCTTGAAGTTACCTTGATTATCTTTTAATAAAATAACCGGCGTCCTTCCAAATTTAACAATCTTAGAGTTAATATTTGCAAAATCGGAAACAGGTCCAACTTTCAAAGAATTAACTTTAACTTCAGCAATTTTGGGAGGCACTAGGTAAGACATAATTGGATAAATAATGGCAGATAAAGCTCCAATTCCTCCAATTCCTAATAGTGAATTTAAAAATTTTCTTCGATTTGTTCCCATAAAATAATACCACCTTTCCTAGTAATTAATAAATAATTGATTATTCTTCTATCTCTTTTTTATCTTTTGCCCTAATCTTAGTATAAACAATTGATATAATGATTAAAACAATACCCACTATAACAAATGATAAAACTTTTAATTCATTTTCTAAATGAATTATTCCTAATAATAATGTGTATAAAATTGTTAAAGCAAGAGTTAAAATTGCCATCCATCTATATTTTTTATTGTAAAGGACTAAACTAAAGGCATAATAAAAAATGGCTAGAGCTAACCAAGTAAGTCCAACATATTCAATGGGAACTAATAAATATGTTGAATATGGAAGTAGTAAAAATGCAATGATTAAATACGCATTTCGCATAACTTCAGTTTTAAGCTCAAGTCTATCTTTTTTCAGATTTAAAATTCGGGCACTACCTAAAGCTACAATGCCCATATTAGTAAAGCTAATTGAAGAATTACTTGATAATGCAATAGTTGCTAATGCAATACTTAAGTATATAAAAAAATTAGCAACAATAATAATTTTAGAACGGAACAGAATAGCTGTTGAAACAACAAGAATACTTTGCCAAGATAACCAAATAAATAATTCTGGAATTTCAAACGCATTTATAATTGCAATACTTAATGCTGAATATCCAAAAATAGAGAAGAAAAAAATTGAATATTTAGGCATCCCTTTTTTCCAATGCAAAAATGCTAACAAAAGATATAATAGGGAAACGGAGATAAAAGAGATTGTTATATCTGCACTAAAATTTTCAATGTTTATAAAAGCAAAAAGAATAATAAATCCAAAGCTGTTTAAAAAACTACTTATAACCTTTGTCTTCTCATCGCCAAACTCAGATTTTCTATAAATATTGCCAAATTCAATTATTACTAAATATAACATTAGAAAGAATAAATTAGAATATGTTTCTTGAACTATACTAAATTTAGATACACTAAAAATTGGGTTATTAATAAACCAATTAAAATGGGTAAAATAAACAAGAAAAATTGTATAATAGAAAAGGCGTCCCCAATTAAAATTAATTTTTATATATGAAGTTAATACTGATAAAATTAATACTGTAAAAAATATTAAATACGTTTCATTAGAAACTAATGCTGAAATAGTTAATAATGTTAATCCTAAATTGAAAAGATATATAGATTTTTTTTTATGTGAAATAAAAAGCATGAGAGATGAAATGATAATTAGTAAGGAAAATTCAATAATGGGATTTGTAATAAATGGTTGGCTTCCCCAATAATGTAACCTTAATGCAGAAAAAAAGAGAAGTAGAAATGCACTTCCAAACAAATAACGAGAAATTAAGTTATACGAATCTTTCCAAATTTTGGAAATGCCAAACAAAATAAATGATGCTACAAATCCAAACGAACTTGGCAAAAATGAAGGTAAAGAATTAAATGGGAGCGAAAGTATTATTGCCATTCCAATTGCAAGAACAACAATTCCAGCTTTTGCGAACCAAAATTGTCCAATATCAAATTCTATTGAAGTCTGTTGTTCTTCAGTGATTTTTTCGGTTTTTTTAATTTCATGAGTATTAGAAAAATTACTTTCTGAGATATTTAGATACGATTCTATATGAAGAACTCTTTCGTTAATATCGTCTAAATTTTTTAGAATTTTTTTGTAGTTATCAGAAGAATTTTGCATTGTCACTTATTAAATAGTTATCAACAATAGTTGAAATAAATGCTAAAATAAAAAACAAATAGGATTGAGTATTCAATCCTATTTTATAAAAGTAAACAAAGATACAAAAATATTTGATGGCAAAAAATAATTATTTTAAGGAACAAATTATAATTTTAAGGACCATTTCCTTCGTGACATTCGGAACATAACGATTCTTCCCAGTCTTCTTTGGCAACATCGCCACCTGGATGCATAAATTCTAATCCTTCTCCGATAGATGTTTTTACCATATTTCCAGGAGAACCTTGAGCATTAATTAAGTGGCAGATATTACAATCTTTTGAAATTACTTTGCCACTTTCAGCAACATGTTTATTATCATGGCATCTAAAACAACCATTTGATTTAATGTGACCAATATTAATTGGGTATTTATCCCATCTAACTTTCATTTCGGGAAATATATTTTGAGAAAAAGCCTTTTGCAATGTAACAATAGTTGATTTTAAAATATCTGCTTTTTCTGAAATTATTTCTGGATAGTTCTCGGAGTAATACTCAATTAGTTTTTGCTCAATTTGTCGCATTGCTATATCTGTAGAATCATATTCTTCAGAACAGAGTTCAATAGCAACTGATTTAATATTTGGTAAATCTTTTGAAATTACTCCAGCCGTAATTGCATTATTAATAAAAAATTCTGGAGCTCTATAGTTATGAGAAGGGCGGTTGTGACAATCGATACAATCAACCTCTCTTAATTCAAAAGAATTTAATTCTTCTGGGGCTATTTTATCATCATCTGATTCAAAAATAGTTTCTTCTCCAGTTTTCAAGTTAGTGTATTTAACCCAGGGAATAATTTGTCGTTTATCATCTGTGGAAATGTATTCAATTTTTACATCTGGGTTAATATGCCAGTGAATTCCTTCTTCCAATCCTAAAGCACTAAATTTTGCCCCAACTTTCATTTCAAGATTTATATCCCATTCACTATTTTCTTCATCTCTTAAATAATGTCTTTCCATTCTAATTGAGCGAGAATAAAATTTTTCTGGCCAATGGCATTTTTCACATATATCACGAGCTGGTCTTAAGTTATGTATTGGTGTTTCAATTGGTCTTGGAACTTCATCAATTATTGTTTTATACACTTGTCTTAAGCCTGATAATTTAGATCTAACATACCAGTCAACTCCTTCACCAACATGGCATTCGGCACATTTTACACGAGCGTGAGGTGAGTTTTGGTAAGCAGTATACTCTGGTATCATAATATTGTGGCAAGTTGTACCACAAAATTCAACAGATTCACTATAGTGGAAAGCTTCATAACTTCCTAAAGCTGATAGAAAAAAGTAAATAAGAGTACCAATTACAAAAATTACAGTGGCATTTCTATGTTTTGGATTATTTAAATCAATATGAGGAAGACGTTTTAGCTCTGAACCTTGTTTGTTCTTAAAACGATTTTTTCTTTGCAGAAACATACCGATAGGAATTAACAATAATCCAGCAATTAAAAGTGCAGGTAAAATAATATAAATTATAATTCCTATATATGAGCCACCTCTATTTAAAAGGGTGGAAATTGTAAACAAGAAAATAATCATAAAAAGGGTTATAATCGCAATTGTAGCGCCAATTATTGAAGTCCAATTTTTTGTTGAATCTGGAAGACTAAATCTCATATTTTACACCATAAATTGTTTTTTGATTTTTATAAAGATAAAGAAATATTGTGCTGAAAATACTCTAAAAATGAATTATGAAAAATTTTTAATATTTATTTAAGACATAAAAGACCACTTAAAATTAAGCATTAGTTTCCCTTAATTCCGAATATTTTTTAAGAATAGCGTTTGAACCAACTCCAAGACTAATAATTGTTCTCATAGATTGGTCCAAAGGATAATCAATTTTAGTTAAATATTCTGCTTTTATGTGATATACAAATCCCGCTGTTGGTGCTGGTCCCGAAGGAACAAAAACTGTGTACATTCCATTATCATGTATATCTGTAATAAAAGCAGTTACCAAATTTCCACTCCCAAATAAATCAACAAGTGCTACACCGCGAAATAAACTTTTTTTAGTCCCAAATAGTTGGATAATTGTTTCTTTAATAATTTTATAGAAAGGAATTCTTTTAAGAAAATTGTCTTCAAAATATTTATATGAAAATATTCCAAGTTTGGTTTTTACAAATAAACCAATTAGAAAGCAAAATGTTAAAATAATAAGGACGGAAATAGTTGCCGAAACCAAATAGTTGAGTTTAGCTGTTCGTATAATAATCGTTGTTATCGGTTCAATAACATCAAGTAGAAAATTAAATCCCCATTTTAAAAAAAGTAATGAAACAATTAAAGGCATAATTACTAAAAGTCCGCCAAAAAGTGTTGTTTGAACAAAATATTTTATGTTTTTCAATTTCACACCGGATTATTTTTTTATAATTGTGTACAAATATAAAAAAAAGCCGCTTAATGCGGCTTAGAATTACTTAGTAGAATCTTAAAACTATCTATCAATCTGCTTATTAATGTGTTTTAGTTTATCAATTAATTCACCGTTTATATTAACAACCGTAGCATGGCAATTTGCACAGTCAGTAATTATAAAATTACCAAAGTGTCCTTTTGGTTGTGGAGTAATAAGTATTCCGTCGGCATCAATTTCTCCATGGCAAGTACCACAAGTAGCTTCAGTTCCTGTTGAGCTATTCCAAACTGGAGAGTAATTGTTGCCAACTATATAATCTTCACTGTAAGCCCAAGCACTGGATGATTCACTTTTTGCAAACTTAAATCCACCATGGCAATAAGTATTTGAACAATCTAAGTTATCAAAATCGTAATTTGGAGTTAAACCCAAATTTTCAGAAGTTGCTAAAGTACCAAATTCCATTTTTGCTGGAGGAGGTGAAATGTGAGCATGAACAAAGCTTTCTCCACTAACAGTTTGTTGATGGCATTCAAAACAGCCAATATTATTACTTATGCTGTTATTATAAACATGCTTATAATGAGCACCAACACCTTTTGAGCTTACATCTGAATTACCTTCAAGATCATTTGGTGGCGCAATAAAATTTGGATCGGCAAAATTTCCATGGCAAGTGTTACAAGATTCGGGACCAGCAGGTTGTGTGTGACAAGTTACACAACTAACTCCAACAGTTCCACCTTTATAATCGGCTGCGTGACAACTTTGACATTCTTTTAAATTAAAACTCCAATTATTATTTGCAAAAACAAATTTATGAAAATTTGGTGAAGAAGCATCACCAAAACCTTCTGGATGATGTGTAAAATCAATTGAAGGAGTAATATCATTATTGATTTCACTACAACCAATTAAAAAAAGTAAACTTATTAAAATGACAAATAGCATTTTTGTGAATTTCATTTTATACCTTCAAATTCCAAATAAAAAATATTGTATTTTTTAACATCATTAATCAGGGTTACTGCCATGACAATACCCACAAAAGCCTTGACCAGCAACTTGTGAAAGAGCTCCGGCATCTGTATGACAATTATAGCAAACAGCTCCAAAATCACCATGCCAATTACCTTGTTCATTGTTCATAAATCCAAGTGCATGAGTTTTAGAATTTGTACCTTTAATTCCATCATTATCAGTATGACACATAATACATGTTGGATCAGCACCTTGAGTATCGTGACATGAAGCACAATTTTCAATATCTCTTTTTGCTAGTTCAGCATGCAATCCACCACCAGTTCCAACACCAAATGTTGTAAAGTTAGTTTTAGAATGAGAAGATGGTAAAAATCCTTCTTGAGCAAAATCACCACTTCCAGCAGCGTTATGGCATTCAGCACAAAAAGTTTCTGTTTGATGGCAAGAAATACAATTTGAAGTTTTACCTTTTGCATCAATTCCATGATTAAACTGATAATTGAGGTCGTGTACCCGAGTTATTTGTTGCTGTTTTGTGTTGTTGATATATTTATGAGGCGAATATGGTTGATAAAAATTATCTGCAGTATTTGCTTCATTAATTAAATTTGTTCCAACGTGACAAGATTCACAGAAATTATTATCATGACACATTTGACAGTTTGCATCTGCTTCCATTGATGAAAATTTGTGCATATCCTTAAAACTAACAGTTTTATGATTATCTGGCACTAATTCTACTGTTGAAATATGGCAGCTTTCGCATGCAAAGTTTGTTGGTTTTGCAATACCGGATTCCGAGTGACATTCATTACAAGTCTCCATTACAGAAAAAACTGTAGGTGATTCAAAACTGAAATCAACTTCATTTAATCCACTATGGCATTTTTCACAAGTAACACCTTCTTGTTCCAAATGTGCTTTGTGGCTGAAGTAAAGGTCAGTAGTTTTTGCTGGAAATGGATCGAGAACATTTTCATAATGACAAGTGCTACATTCATTTTCATCTTCAACATCGTGGCAATTGGCACATGTTTCCATTGTTGGAAGTAATCTTTTGCTTAAATCCACACTATTTTCAACATTTGAGTGACAATCAGCACACATTACTTCTTGTTCAATATGAAACTGATGTGAAAATTTAATTATTTCTTTATTTGTCGAATCAACTTCACTCTTAAAAGAAAATGCTGAAAATGATAAATAAAGAATTCCTGCAATAAAAATTAATATGTAATATTTTGATTTCATAGTAGCTCTATTATAAATTTACGTTAAACCAATAATTTAGTTTAAACAGAATTCGAAAATCATTTTGATAAATTTTGTTATTGAAGTATTGACCTTGCAAATCGAATGATAAAACATTCCATGGTCTAACATTAACCCCAGCCAATAAAGAAACTATATTATTTGCTTCGTCATCTGCTGATAATTTATAAGTTGTATAACCAAGTCCAATTGATGGAGTAATAAATCCGTCAAAGAAAGATCTTGCTGTATAAATAGAAAGAGCATCTAACTCGCCAGCATAGCCAAAGGTTTTTCTATAACTAACGCTACCAAATTTAGTATTTAAACCAATAGTTGCTCTTTGAGAATTATCATCTTTATAAATCACATTTGCAAATTTACCAGTAATAGTAAAATTAGGATTAAATTTATAATCAATACCACCTTCAATTTCATGAGTATTTCCATAATCGAACACTGCAAAAATTGAATTATATCTAATTTGTGGAGCGCGATAATTATAATATAAGTTAAAACCCCAATTCTCTATCTGGTCATATCTTCCATTTAATTCAAAACGTGAAGTTGTATTAAAGTTCAAATCAAAATCGTATCGTGTATAAATGTTTAGTTTGTTTTCTAAGTTATATGATACATCGGCAGAAGCGTATTTAAATTGATTTGAGCTGTTTTGAATTAAATATTTTATTGGGTCATAATTTTCATCCAAACGGATTGTTTCGTAAGATTGTGGTGCATAATTTTTATCAACATAGCTTAATCCAATTCTAAAATCTTTAAACTTATTGATATTAAGTTTGCCACTAAAAACATAATTATTTGCCCAATCGCTTGTAATTTCAAATTTCTGATAAGCAGGTACATTTGCACCATAGAACAAATCTAGTTTATAACCCTCGTAGTTTAATAAAAGGTTTCCACCATCATAGGTTCCACTTGAAACATTATTAAAAAGTGAAATTCGTCCAACCTTAAAAGTAAGAAGATTATTATATAAGTTTCTTCCTTCTAAATAGATGTTATAAAAACGTAATCGAGAATCGTTAACTAAATTGTATTTTGCATCAACTTCATAATTTAGTCTTGTTTTTAAAGCAAATTTGCCATACTTAGCATTTAACATAAGTGACTGAAATGTTCTTAAATAATTATATGATTCAGTAACATCATGTCTTTCAAAAGAATAAATGGAAGATGAAAATCTTCCATTTAAATTTTGGCTACTAATTATTGTTTGCAATAAAAAAAATGAAATAACTAATAACTTCTTTTTCATAATTTAAGTCACCTTATTTTTTAGGTACTGTATGTTTAATTTTGTCCCAACTTTTTGCAAAATCAAAACTCTTAAAAGTAGGGCTTTTATCATTATGGCAAGTTACACAAAAAGCTTTAATTGCAGCTTCGTCTTTAAATTCGGTTAAACCATTTGCAACTGCTTTTGCATGGTCTTCCATAACTTTTTTTGCTTTGTATTCACTTCCAGCACCGTGACAAGTTTCACATTGAACGCCATTTTCAATGTTAAAACTTTTTTCCAACATTTTTGCATCTAAGTTAGAACCAGTAACATGGCATTCTAAACATTCTGGTGTTTCAGCAGCTTTAGTTTTAATTCCTTTTTCTGCAGCTATTTTATCAGCTTTGGCAGTTTGAAGAGTTTTAAATGCTTTTGAATGTTTGCTACCTTCCCAAATTTTTAACTGTTTTCCACCATCGTCTTTTTTATGGCACATTCCACATTTTTTTGCACCAATAAATGTGCTTTTGCTTTGAGCTAAAATTGCGGAAAATGAAAATAGTGAAATTACAAAAAGGATAAGGCTTGCTGTGGTTAATTTTTTCATCTTTTCTCCTATAGTTATTGTTTAAAAATTATGGATGTTTGTTTTATAAATCAACATTTATTTAAAATATCCTAATATCAAAAAATTAACTAACTATAAATAATGATGTATACTTTCTAATTAATTATTAAAATAAGTTATTTGTTACTAAAATAAAATTGTAACTCTAATTTATGAAATAGCTCACATCTGTCCAAAATAATTTTTGCTAATATATAATTCTAAAAAATTTTTAATTATTCAAAATTGTGTTAATTTTAACAACTTATTTTTTCTAGAACGGTATCTGAAAAAATTGTAATAATATAATCCTCTAAATTCTATATTTAATTTGGCTTCAATTTATTAACATTTTTACAATTTGTGAAGCATTTAGAAAACAATCAACCAAGTTTTTTATCTAATTCCGAATAATAAAAGTTTCCAATTAGCAAATAAAATATTTTGTATTTAATCAGTATTTAATTTAATTTCACATTACAAAATATTTCAATCTAAAATTGTGTTAAATTATTTCAATATGAATTTTTCAAATCAAACATCCTTTTCAATCTTCATTTTAACAAAAAACAACATTTTATACTTAATTAAGGAGGAAATTATATGAGTTGGCTTTCAAAAAGCTTAAGTTCTTCCATTGGTAAAAAAATTATTATGGCTATAACAGGATTAAGTTTAATACTTTTTCTTACTGTTCATTTCATTAATAATATGTTTTTATTCTTTGGTAAAGATGGATTTGACCTGCTCGTAAGCAGTCTTGATGCAGTAAAACCCATCGTCCGAGTTGCGGAATTTATGTTAGCATTATTATTTGGGTTTCATATTTATAATGGAATTAAGCTTTGGTGGGAAAACAAAAAGGCTAACCCTGTTAAATATGAAGTTGATGGAAATAAAGAAAACACAACATTTTTTTCAAGAACAATGCCTTATACAGGGGCAATTATTTTTGTGTTTTTAGTTTTACATTTAGCATCCCTTTGGGTTAAATTCAATTTTGGAATGGAAGGAACTCATCATTATTATGATGTTGTTGCAACAACATTTCAATCTTTACCTGTTGCTGTTTTTTATGTAATTGTTATGTTTGTTTTGGGATTTCACTTAAACCATGGCTTCCAATCTGCATTTCAAACATTTGGATGGAGTCATAAAAAATACACACCACTTGTTGAATTTATTGGAACTGCTTATGCAGTTATTTTTACTCTCGGATTTG
>Ga0210046_1000237_pt1 | contig 58698 bp, 60 predicted proteins | sample CryGeyCG2114_250_FD_185461 | JGI IMG/M metagenome (GOLD analysis project Ga0210046, IMG submission 185461) | Groundwater microbial communities from aquifer - Crystal Geyser CG18_big_fil_WC_8/21/14_2.50 (SPAdes) (version 2) | ecosystem: Environmental > Aquatic > Deep subsurface > Groundwater ...
AGTTGCCAATTGCCCAAGCACAGCTATAAAAAAGCACAAAAAGAACACCTAAATATACCCAACGATCTTAATCGACAGTTTAGCCCGAACAAACCAAATGAGATCTGGGTTGGTGATGTAACCTATGTTTGGACAGGCAATCGCTGGGCATATTTAGCTGTTGTTATGGATTTATATGCAAGAAAACCTGTAGGGTGGGCAATATCATATTCACCTGATTCAGTATTAACATCAAAAGCGCTTACACTGGCTTTTGAATCAAGAGGGAAGCCTGTGGGTCTGATGTATCATTCAGATCAAGGCACGCACTATACAAGTGTGAAATACCGCCAATTACTGTGGCAATACAAGATAAAACAAAGCATGAGTCGTCGTGGTAATTGCTGGGATAATAGCCCAATGGAACGCTTCTTTAGAAGTCTTAAAACTGAGTGGGTTCCAACGACAGGTTATCGAACATTAATTGAAGCTCAACACCATATTGGCAATTACATTGTTGGGTATTACTCACAAGTAAGACCCCATCAATTTAACGGTGGTAAAACACCAAACAAAACTGAGCAGATTTATTGGGAAAATTGCTCTAAGGATGTGGCCAAAAAAACTTGACCACTACAAACAGTCATTTTTACGACTTTGATGGTATCTAGCATTGTGGCTGCTGGGCTTTATAAGGATATTCCTCAATTTGTAGGAATAGCCTCATTGCTTGCTCTGCTTGGATTTTTTGGTGAAAGGGCTATTGCTTATTCTCTAAGAGTTTCGCGTATAGAACTTGATAGATTAGAGGATGCCGAGCGTATGTTTCTTCAAGAAATTCGCAAGGCTGCGGCAAAAGGAGAGGTGATTAGCGCTGAAATCTTGTCCCGATCTGCTCAAGCTACGGTGAACGCTAGAGATGCTTATAAAAAAATCTATGGCCATGATCGCCCTGGGGTTTATATCATGGCAAAAAATGAGACTGAAAAGAATGCGGGAGAACTAAGTAAATGAAGCCTGAAAAAGAAATTATAGAGAAAAATAGCAAGCTGAATGCGGAAATCAAGACTAAAGAAGCTAGGCTTAGTCGCCGAAAACGAATCACGTTAATCACAGCTACTCTAGTGTATGCCGTTTGCGCTATCGGGTACTATTTTTCGTTTATCAACGAAAACTACTTGATTGCATTTTATTTGACTGCTGTTGCTTGTGCCGCGTCATGTGCCGCGCCATGTGCTGTTATTGTTGGGTCAGGTGGTGTTGATGGTAACATTGAGGTTGATGGTGGTGATCTTGTCGCAACTTTCGTCGCCATTGGTTTTTTCGCAACTGCCACTACTATTGCTGCTGACAACGCTGATGCTGCTGGAATTCTTGATATTAATGCTGCTATTAGTATTGGTGTTGTCGCTGGTGTTGTCGCTGGTGTTGTTATTTACAAAAAGGCTTTGCAACCGCTGGTATTAGAAATCGAAACCTTAAAGTCAGAGTTAGGGTTGGCTGGCACACCTTCAAGGCTTGATGAGCAATCTGAAGATGTCGATCTGTTGGACGTTGTTAATGAGCGATTTTCGGCAGGTGAAGGTGTATTACTACTAAATCTTGATATGCCCGATGAATTAATTTCATTGAGTGTTAAACAAGCTTTGGCGGCCAGTAAAGGGCGTTCATTTAGGGTTGTTAGTTGTTAGAACCTAAAAAGCAGATTTTATTAATATTTTCCACCTGAAGAGCAGGCAACAAAGGCCTGCGAGCAATTATTTCCCAATCCAAAAAGGAGTTAAAAAATGTCGCTAACCAATAGCCAAATAGAATTTTTCGAGATGGTTGAACAATCAAGTTGTTCTGAAGTTGTTTTGCCGTATTTTGATTTTGAGCGTCGGAAAGTAAGGCTAAAAGACGTAACCGATACCATTGGCCAGCTTTCTCATGGTCAACAAATTATGGTGAAGTTTTTTGTGGCCGTTTGGTTGCATAAAGATCCATTGGGTTTCGATTTGTTGGAAGCGGCAAGCACATTAGACGCGGGCAATAAAGAGATCATTGCTGATTGGTTAATGACCCCTCTTTGGCCGTAATCTTAAAAAGAACTAAAAAGGACTGTAAAAGATGAAGAGTTCCGATGTTGATTTTGACACCTGGTTTGAAACGCTGTGCGACCTACTTTTGGATGAAGATGGGATTAATCGACATCGAGCAATGCACCGTGAAAAAAAGGAAGATTGCAAGATCACCTACACACATGGGGATACCTACACTTTTGAGTTTTCAAAAACCACCTCGAAAAGTGCTTCAATTGACAACAATAATCAGTAGATTGGACATGATGATTGTGACCGTCCATTTTAACTACAATCCTCTTAGGAGTAACAAATAATGAATAGCTTTTTCTTCAACGACGATCTCGACAAGAAAATGAATACAGTCCTGAAGGTAATTATCGTGGGAAGGGCTGCTTTCTGGCCTCTTATGATACAAATAGTAGCCGCTGCTGTGACGATAAATGCAATATGGTTCACTATCGGACTCGCAATGATCGTCTTTCCCGCAATAGTCTATGTTGAATATCAGAAATTCCTTAACGCTGAAAAGCAAGGTGAATTTGAGCCAATAAGTCGTCGCATAGTGCCGAATGGCAGCAAAGAACTAGATTCGGACGAGCAATACAAGGCGGCTGGAGAGGTATTTAACACTGATCCAATCGTTAAGGCGAAGATGAACACTATACTTGAGGAAGCGGGCAAGCTTACTTTTTATGATGTTTTTAACTTGTATCTGTTTCTCTTATATCAGCGTGAAAAACGAAACCAATAGGAGCCGCAGTTGTGATTAATGGATTAATGACCGCCCAAAAAAATGAGGAGCTGGCAACACATCAAGAGCCAGTTGAGTCCCACACATATCATGGCCACATTAACATTTTGGACACTCTCGCTGAGAACTCAAAAACGAGCTATGAGAATGATTTGAGCCTGTTCGCTTATTGGGTACTTGGGTACAAGCCAAAAGGTTATCGCAACATGGTTCAGCCCGACATCGAGTACCCTCAAATCCCCCTGGACAGTATGAATAATGTAGTCCACATGACCTTGCAAGAAGTGGCCAGCCTTTTCGCTGAAGGAAAAATCACACCATCAACGGTTTCAACCTGGCTTCAGGACTTAGGCTTCTATTACAAGATTAGCACTTTACGTCGCAAGTTAAGCGCAATTAATTGGATGTTCAATGCGCTTGAAATGGACGTTCCCTCGGCATACCCCAAAGTCAAACAGACGTTTAAGGCCTTAATCAAACTGCAAAACAGATACAAGGGCGGTAAAGTTTCTCACCAAGAAATTATGGCTGCCAAGTTCAACCCGCCGCCCGAAGAACGACCAGGAGAGGTATTCAAAAAGAAGCAGTCCACCCCTTTCCGACTCGAACATTTGCAAGCCGTTTTAGGGTTTTTAACCTACGGAAAACATGGGCTAGGCAAGAAGCGTTCAGCAAGAGATAAGGCCATGATCTCACTCGCATGGCATGGGCTTTTTCGCCGGTCTGAACTCGCCAGTATTCGTATTGAGAATATTTATTTTCGGGAAAAAGGAATGCTTGTCCACCTTTATGACACCAAAAACCATGAACAAGAGGAGCGCCCGATCAATTACGCCGCCAACCCGATGTTGTGTCCGGTTAGGCTTGTTCAGGAATGGCTTGAAGTGTCCGGACGACTTGAAGGATCTGGGTGGTTGTTCTGCCCAATATCTAAGTCGGATAATATTCGCGCTGAGAGTTTAGCGGGAAGGGATGTTATGCGGATACTTGTGAGAGCCAGCGAGCTTGCTGGGTGTAAGGAAGAATTTTCTGGCCATAGCACAAGAGCTGGTGCTGCGACTGAGCTTTATCTAAAAACCCGCGATGGCAAGCGGGTTCAAGATGCAGGCGGATGGCGGTCGGAAGTTTGGAAGGATTATGTCCGATCATCTGACGAAGATATGTTTAATGGCACTGGAATGAGTGGGATGACTTAGATCCGCATTTCTTGACCAGGGACGAAAGTAATCGTAACAGAACGATCCTTAATTTCGCTCCCGTCAAGAGGATTTAGTATCTCCATATTAACATTCTCCAGCTCTTTCCCTAGCGCCATTTTTACGGCTTTCGCCCGTCTCTCTGCCAGTTTGATGTTGTACTTACGGGATCCAACCGGCGATGCAAAACCGGTGATGACCAATGATGTTGATTTACATTTCTTAACGAGATTGGCATATTCTTTAATCAAGTGAGGCTGGTTTATCTTCGTTGAGTCTAAGTCAAACCTGAGTTTGATCCTGGAGTTTGTAATGCACATTTTTTTAAGAACGAGCTTCTTAATTCTTCCTACGCTATAAGCAGTCTTAATCGTTGGCTCTTGGGTAGTATTTGCCTTTACCCATTGCGCCTTTACTTGGGAGATATGCGTCGTCTCAACGGGCGCGGGGAAAGGATCAAATGCCCGCGCTTCTTGTTCATTTGTACTTGAGAAAAATAACGCTCCGACTAATGCGGCTATAATCACACCTTCCATGAAATACTTACCCCTTTATGGCTTCTAATTTGGTTGGTTCTATTAAATTACATAAATCTTTTATTTTCATTGGCCTACTGAAGTAAAAGCCTTGCACGATGTCGTACCCAATTTTGGAAACTGTATCAAGCTGACTTTCTGTTTCGATGCCCTCGACGACAATCGCAATAGATAACATTGCCCCCATTTCCACCATTGCTTTTAAGATGGCACGTTTTTTAACACTGTTCGTGCAATCCTGAGTGTCGATCCCGTTAATCATCGTCTTGTCTATTTTAAGTTCGTTAATCGGGAACTGATAAAGCTGCTCCACATTGCGATAGCCGCTACCAAAATCATCTAAAGATAAACTCACACCCAAATTACTGATTTTGATTATCTCTCCCAATAAAATTGAACAATTATCCAATGGGGCGTTCTCCGTCAACTCAACAATCACTAGGTCGGGACGGACGTTGTATTTTTTAAGTAGCGTTGCTAGTTGGACGGAAAAGCCTGCGCCTGCGACAAGTTGCATTGGACTGACATTAATGGATAGAGTCATTTCTTCGCCAAACAGCCCGAAAGTTTTGCAGTCAACCAGTGCCTTTTTGATAACCCAGTACCCAACTCGATTAATTCTGTCGTCCGCTTCAAACAAAGGAATGAATATGTCTGGCGAAATACACCCTAAGTGCGGATGTTTGAGGCGTAGCAAGGCCTCGACTCCTTTGGGCGCACCCGCGCAATCGTATTGCATCTGATACGCGAGAGTGAAAAACCCCTTCTCGAAGTAGTCGTCTATGTTAATCGTGCTAAGAAAATTCATAGCAATATTCCTTAAATACGTTTCGGCAAGTTGGCCATCCATATCCACCACCCCAAAATATTGACTGAAATCAAGCCAAGAAAAATGAAGTACGGTAGGTTGACAGGTAAGAAAAGTAATACGATCAGCAAGTAACCTGAAGGTACACCTATCACTCTGCCGCCCAACGAATGTTTAGTGGGCGAAGTAAAACTATTTTTATACATACCAACTTTGCGAACCATCATTGCATCGACAATAAAGCTAACGAAAAATATCGCGGCTAATGGCAACCAAAGCAAAAATGAATTGATTCGGTAGTCAATCCACAAGCCCATTATGATTAGACTATTGGTTGAGTCGCGCCACATATTCTCAATCGCACCTTTCTTTTCCGCAACGATGGCACTCCCGTCGGCTATTTTTTCTGACATGAATTGCATAAACGGCTGAAAATACTTCCCGTCCTCTGAGAGCAATCTATTCCAAGCGGAACTATCGACCGCCGAAAAGAGATAATTATTCGACTCTCTTTCGGAGATAAAGCTACTCTTTAGAGAGTTGCTGTCAGCCCCAAGAGACAACCACAACACGAGCAAACATAGATAGACAAGCAAGAAGGTCGCAATAAGGAAAACACCGGAAACCGGCGATTCTTTCTGGTCAAATGGATTCATCAATCCCCTTTTTTTCAGTAAGCGCTTGCCGCTGTGTTTCAATGATCTGCAATGTGCCAAAAGAATACATAGGAAAATTTTGGCGCTGTCGCTCCATCTCTATTGCCGCAATATGCTTTTCGACAACTGTAAAAAACGCCTCATTGCTTAGAGTTTTATAAAAATATCTATATACATCCAATAAGTATTTTTCTATCACGATATATTCACTCTTAATCTTTAAGTAATGGCAGTCGGCCTTTGATTAGACTTCCGCCCGCAAAGTTACCGTAGTAATGAAAATCTGGAAGAATCCGCAGCGCCCAGGCCGGTATAATCGGTAAATACTCTTCTTGCATAGTTTCGCCATACCGACCACCAATTTCTGTCACCGGATTGTGACCGACATTGGCTTGGTACTGTGTTCCCATTCTCTTTACCATCACCTCCGGTAAACCTTCGGCGAAATGTTCAGCGGTTTTCGTGTCTTTAACTCTTAACACGACTTCGTTATTAATATTCCCAAGAACTTGATCTGCCATCTCTTGAGAGCCAAGCTTCACAACAAAGTCGGACAAGGTTTGCGTCAATAAGAAATTTCTAAACCCTGCTCCCCTACTCTTGTTAAGTAGTTGAATCATAGGGGGATTTATTGTTTCGCTGGACTCGTCAACGACTAAATTAATATTGAAATCACCGCCGCCTTCAAAGTTATATCTACTACCGGCAACGCTCGTTAGATCTGATAGGATAATCGAGCCAATCATTCCACCAACTGTGCCATCCGACAAGGAATCTAGCCCAAGCCAAAGGCAAGCGCGGGTATCGACTACTTGTTTAGTGTTGATTATTGGGCGAGGGTCTTCCGGATCTGGAACAGGACTTAATAGTTCATCTAATCCGCCCGACGACAACATTGAGAGCGTTGGGAAAAGCGATGCAATCAGTTTTTGTAAATGCTCTCTATTGTGCAATCTGACATTGATAAGCTCTTCAATATCTAGGTTGGCCTTCTTTATTGAGATCACTTCTTTATAGAAGTCTATGAGCGACAAAACACGCTGGATTCGTGGCTCAACGCTCTTCCCATAGTTTCTGTTAGCAAACGCCGAATAGTAGTCCTTCCAATCCTTTTCAATGTTGCTTGCGTGCTTCTCGATTGCGCGAGCTATCAACTCGTCCATTGTTTCTTGATTCATGTTTTTCCGTAACGCGACAATAGACGGTTGTTCACCTACAAGCACCATGCAACTTGCAATTGCATTAATGACGTTCCAGATGATGTTCGAGAAAGTTTCTGAATCTCCGCCAGACGGTAGTATTGCTTTAATACGATCTGAAAGCTGAGTAACCCTAGCCCAGTTTTTTAAAACATCAATTCGCACTGACTCTTCAGGAAAAGCAGGATTGAAATAAAGAAACGGCCTGCCCTCCAATTCACAAATGCGCCTCATACTTTCTCGCAGATCTTCATCGTTTTTAGGGTCTATTACGATAGTAGGCTCATTTTTTCGCATCAAGAGCTGTGCGATTATAATGATAATTTGCTTGGTTTTACCTGCACCAGTTGTCCCACGAATGAGCGTATGACTCTCAAATGACTTAATATTACGATATATATTTCTCTCGCCGTCACCCATTGAGTGCAACCAAAAAGCCCCTTCTGCTGACGTAGAATCTGAAACATCAATATTTTGCATTGATTGCGGGTTACGAAGAAATTCATCATATAACCGCTGCGCTTGCGTTGGTGTCCAGGCAAAGCCCTTGCCCATCCATAGCGCATCAGGCCTGGCGAGTTTCTTTAATTCTTTATACGAGATAAATTCGACATTCTCGTCGGGAGAAAATGTTCTGTTGCGAAGATGTTGCTTATAAGCCTGGTATCCACGATATGCCGCCATCCCCCCAAATAGAGGGAGCGCGGCAGCGCCTATTTGCGGATTTTGGAGGATGGTGCCGGTGAACAACATAACCCCTGCGCCACCTCCAGCCCAAACGGACGTTGACGCAATCTCATAGTTTGGCCTTTTATGTATGACATACTCAAAGCGATCTACTGACAAGTTTTCGTACCATGTTAATTTGAAATTCGTTGAGTGTTGTTAAATTAATTTGTCTAACAAACTCGGTTTGTTCAATCTTCCCCATAAGTCTGTCGATAGTGATTGCTCTTGCATCATCATGCTCAAGGAAGATATTTTTCACAACGCCATCAGTTTCGATTAGCGTTTCGACTTCTTTAATATTGTGCATGGTTGTTTTTGTTGCGCTAGACTCGTTACGAACACTTTTTGTACTATTTTCAGGTTTTTTGGCTCGCCCACCTTTATCGCCCTCTTTCCTATATGAATTAACACGCTTCTTTTGAGTGTCTGGTTTAATTAATGCCCCAGCATCAAAGTCGGCTGGCACTTCAATATGCGACTTAACAGGAACCGTTGGTTGTGCCTTTACTGTTTTAGAAAGGATAAGCTCTGAATTAATACCTAATAGTTTGATCGCTTTTGGAGTTAATTTAACTTTTAGAAAATCTACCGTATCGGCAAAGCTATCATCATTTAAAACGGTTAAATCATCTAGTTCAATTAGCCCCGAATCAATAAAAGATTGGACAAATTTCCCATTGTGAAATTTCTTGGCCGACCAGCCGTAATTGAGCTTTATATCAGCGCTTTCGGCAAATGCTTTTTTGGAAACACGCTTAAAAGCTGTCTTAAAAACATCTTCAGTTCTAGGTGTTCTTTTCTGTTTTTCCTCGACCGCAGGCTTGTGCCCATTATCTGATTGAAAGTCATTAATCAGTGCCGCGCATTCATTGCACTCACTTAATAATTTATCACTAAGAACTAAGCAAGCGAAATCTCTGATAATGTGCGTAACGGATCCAGGAGTTGACTCCTGCAACAACTTGAGAGATGAAAGTTTATCGACGATCTCCGGCTTTCTATCCGTATCAGGAATCTTTGCCCAATTGATTGCGACTGCGCCCTTCTCCACAAACAAAGCCTTTTGGTGGATCGCGAGCTTTATTAGTTCAATAGCCAATCCATAATCTAAACCTTGATGGGTCTGGATACTCGTCGATTTTGACTTTTTAGCTTGTACCTTGGGTGAAGATTTAGGTGTCGCCCGTTTTTTTGGTGCTGGCTGGTGCTGTGGTTGAGGCTCTGCCCTTTGCTCCGGTGCTGGTTGGTGTTGTGGTTGAGGCTCTGCCCTTTGCTCCGGTGCTGGTTGGTGTTGTGGTTGAGGCTCTGCCCTTTGCTCCGGTGCTGGTTGGTGTTGTGGTTGAGGCTCTGCCCTTTGCTCCGGTGCTGGTTGGTGTTGTGGTTGAGGCTCTGCCCTTTGCTCCGGTGCTGGTTGGTGTTGGGCGTTAGCCTGGTCTTTTATTCCAGACTTGAATCTAACGTGTGAAAAATCTTCGTTAGGCCTTGGTTCAGCCGAAAAGATTACCGTCCAATCATTTAAGCGAATACCTTTTAGAGTTTCTATTACCCCATTTCTATAATATGGCCAAACGGAATGTTTAACAGTTTCGGAGTCAATATACTCTCTAGCGAGACCGTAAGACAGCATTGCTTCGATCAACTCCTTTCTGTGCCAGGGCACACCAGGCACTTTAATTTCTTCAAGCCTGTCACAAACATTTTGCGCCGCAGACATAGATAACATCAGAGTACCTTCAAAATAAACCAATGGAGCTTCGCCCAACGGTACATTCCAAGAATCTGTCGCTTGTAGGTACTTGATAGAGTCGAGAATATACTTCTCAACGGGTACACTAAGATTGACATCATCCGTTGTGATCTTAGTGTTTTTGAGATCCATTTCGACTGATTTATGATCCGCTTTTTCGATGATCTCATACAACTCATTATCGTATGCGACCTGGCCGGAGATCGAGTCAATCATAGATTGAATAACACGATTGTCCCGCGTCTCCAAAAACTGCATAATCTCGTCAGGTATTATTTTTCGTGCAACGAATGTAGAAAAACTCTCGTGCTTTCTGTATCTATTTTCTCGCCAATTTAGGAAGTAATCTTTTATATCATTGTCTATAAGCCATTGCGTTAATGAACCGGCATAAGGACTCCAGGTTTTAGACGAATCTCTATTTACTACTTTGTAGTCCGAAAGAGGCTTACCAAGATCGTGGCCAAGACCTGCAATGAAAACAGCCAAAATCCACTTGTTCGCATTGCTTTCACGTTCTGAGGGGCTTTTTTGGGAATCAAAAATCTTAGCTTTCGCGTACAGGATTGAGTTGTACCCAACACTTAATCCGTGATGAAGTAATCCGCCAGCGCCTCGATGGTGATGCTTCTCACTAGCGGGCAAAAGATGAACAAACTCTGCATATCCATAAATCACTTTCGAGAAATAGCTTTCATATAGATTAGTGCCGACTTCTAGCTTTATCTTATCAACAAGCTCTTTTTGAGATTCTAAAAGCAACTCAACCGGCGCGAAAGGAATGCCTTTTAAGAAGGGTGGGTATGTTGGGATTTTATAATTATATTGGTACAAACTTTTTTCGTCATTATTGATGTTTTTATGAGTTTTTTTCAAGAGTTTTAATAGTGATTTGATGTAAAAAGGGTTCATTTTCAGTAAATCCTAGCAAAAAGTGGTTGATTCGTATTTATATAACGTATATATTACACAATAAAATATAATTTACCTCTTCAGATGGAGAAAAAAATGAAAATTATCGACCCCGATCAAATGTATAGAGCGAATTTAACAAATATTCTGATTATGCGAGAGCTGGCCGTACAAGGGGATCATAAGGCATCGGTAGCGCTTGGAATTTCGCTCAATGCTGCTAAGAAGATAAAAGCAATGAATACCATCGACTGTCAAAAGCTTGCTGAAGACTTTGCTGAGAAGTCGATACTGTTATCCGCATCAACAATTGATGTGACTATCTCGCAATCTCTTAGCCGTAAAAGTGACATTCTTGCTCAAGCGATATTTAAATCATCAACGGCAAATTTGGCGTAGTTCGTAGGGGCAGGGTATGAATCTACACAACAACAAAGACTTCGAGATAGCGGGCAAACTTCGCAGGCTAATTAATCTTGGCGGCTCATTTAAAGATTTGTATTTTTTCTATCCGGATTTCTTCGGCTACTCTCAAACTGGGGCGCTAGCAAAAGCAAAAAGGGTATATCACGATCTTCGCCCAGACAGACCAATTGCAAAACCAAATCGCGCTGTGAATTTTCAAGTTCTTGTTAGACCCGTCAAAAATATTCGACCCGTTACAAATTTTGCTCTTATTGTTTACTCTGCGATCTGCGATGTTAAGCACGACATGGATTTAAAAGAAGTCTTTGTTGATATTTATGAGGCTTGGCTTACACATCACGAAGAGAGTACCGAATCTCCCGTCCTTAATTTTCAAAAAGCATTCGCTGTGTACGAATACGTCGTCACCGCGACACAATCAAAATACAACTATTCTCTAATCATCGACTGCGAAAAATGTTCTTCAAAATACATTTTTATCGACGCTCACGAGGGCACTTGCCCATATTGCCGATAAAAACCGAAAAAAGAACAAAAAGTGTTCTAAAAGACGTAATTCGTTTATTGCAGAGTGTTGCAAAATAGGCATTGACTAAGGAGGTCATAATTTTATGGAAAAAAAAGCAGAAACCAATAAGACGGTTATGGCGAAGTACATTCCCATTATAACCGCATCTTTTTTGGTCGCATTTCTAGTACCGAACCCCGTCGTTGAAGGTGAAATTACTTCTCACTTATCAGGGATTGCGGTTGGTGTTGGATTCGCGTATTTATTAATGTTTGTTAAAAAATGGAGAAGTTTAAATGAAAAACATAATTAAAGTTGGTGTAGTTTTAAGCGCATTCTTTGCGGTTGCCGCACAAGCGGGGACAGGGGGGACTGAGTTCCAAACTGTACATACCACGTTCAAGAACTGGATTGAAGGTTATGCTGGTATGGCCATTTCTTTGGGTGCTGTTGGTCTAGGTGGCATGGCCTCTCTTGGTCGCCAATCCCCGATTCCAATTTTGACGGGTATCGGTACAGCGATCTTACTGAACTACTCGCCAACGGTCACTGACGCAATTTTTTCGGCGACCATCTAAACTTGCTATGAAAAAGGACGAGTCAGGATTAGTTCCCAAAAACTTAGATAACCCGCCTAGATTCATGTTGCTCGATATGTATCAAGCGATGATCTTCTTTTTGATCTTCGGGCTGTCTATCGTATTTCGTATGATGTTTTTGGGGATTGTTCTTGGCGGCCTGCTTGCGTGGGGCTATGGAAAGATGTCAAGTGGCAAGGCTAGGGGGTTTCTAGCACATTTGATTTATTGGTACACCCCACCTTTTTTAACCAAATTCCGTTTTATTCCAGAGTCTTTTAGAAGATTCTTTAAAGGCTAACAATGATTAAAGAAGTCGAAACTAAAGAAATTGGTGTATTAACGCAAACACTGAAGCGTGAAAAAGGCATTAGGCATATCCTTATTCTTGTCATTTTCGCAATGCTGTTTGTAATGATAACAACGTCATCTGACGTTCACATTGAATTAAAGACGTTTGCTTCACCACTTGAAGCCGACGGAAACTACAAAATCAGCAAAGATAAAGCGTCTGCTGACTACTTAAAGAAAACCGCTAAAGAGATATATCAGCTTTCATTGGTATTCTCTCCGCTGACAGTAGAAGACAATTACTCTGCTTTATTACTGGAAATGGCTCCAGAGAATTATAGTGTCGCTAAGAGTTTTAAATTGCGACAAGTTGAGAAAGTCAACAAAAACAACCTATCTTCAGTTTTTTATCCAAACGAGTATCAGATCAATGAAGGCAAGCAGTCAGTTGTTATTATTGGAACACTAAAAACATTCTCCGGTGATCGCCCAATCATTGATGAAGTACGCTCATACAGAATTGATTTCGCCGTCAGAAATTACCGTATCCACCTGCTGAATTTTATTGATGTAACTGGTTCAAGAGAACCGTTTGATATTGCATTCGAGTAGTCAATTTTACATTGTGAAATTCCTTCACAAACATCGAGAAAACAAGGAGTTAATGTCTTTATGAAAATCAAAAAGGCAATCTTTATCGCGGTTATTGCATCAGTAGCCCAACAACCCGCGTTTGCGGTTGATGTTGATGTGGTGCAGGCGCAGTCCTATCCAGTAAGGGCGGCTTTAAATGAATATTCAGTGCTTGAGATAGCGGGGAAAAAAACTGGCCACGCCGATGTTGACGCGGATTCATGTGAGATTGATGTAGAGCGTTCTAAAGCGCTAGGAAAGCTTGTTTTTAAGCCATTACAAGATAAGCCGTTCACGATGTTCGTTTCCGATCGCTCTGGTAAGACATACCCAATTCGGGTCGATGCGGATAAAAAAATCGCACCAGGACTGGTCTTGATTCACGATAAAAAGTTTGAAAAAGAAAAGAAATTCCTTCGATCAAATAAATTTCAGCAACTCGAAAAAACCCAATCCGTTGTCGAGCTTGCGGGTTCCCGTAATAGCGCGATAACAAGTTTAATCAGGGCAATGATTGAAGGGTCTGAGCCTATGAATGTGGATATACGCACGGCTAACGAGCCTGTGTATGTCTGGAATGAAGCGGATATTCTCAAAACGAAGACTTTTGAGGTCGGTCATTTAGTCGGTACTGAATACCGGATTAAAAACACAAGCAAAAATAATTTAGTGATTGCTGAAAAGGAATTCTACGCGCTTTTCAAAAATGTTATGGCTGTATCTATTCTGAATACGGCGCTGTCGCCAGGAGAAGAAACTAGGGTTTTTATCGTCAAGTCAATCAACGATGGAAGGGGTTAATTGATGTCGGGCAAAAATGAATCAGTGAAAAGCAAACAGAAGAAAATGATGTTTCTGATCGGCGCGATCATCATGGGGATTGGTCTGTTCGTCGTCTGGGTGAAAAACAACAATAAAGAAGCGATTGCCACCAATGCTGCCCAAGAAACGAAGGTTATCTATGATCGAATGAGCGGCGTTACCGGCGCAGTAGATGAACAAGACATCTGGATGGAGAAAAGTGCTAACGAGCTGAGTAATATGCAACGCGAAAATCAAACTATGCGTGAGAAAATACGCAACTTTGAGCGCAATGTGGAGAACACTATAAGCGAGCAAGTCAATAAAAGAACAGCGCAAATTAAGACAGAGTTAGTGAACGAAAACCGCCAGCTCTTAGAGAAATTTAAGGATGTGCAACGCACTCCAGAAACAGGGTCGCCAAACAATCGCTCTACAAAGACTCCAGAAACTTCGGCGAAGACATCAAATAACGTGCCGCCGTCACCGTTTACCCAAGTCGGTACTGGCGACGAAAAGACGGTTATTAAGCAGACATACTACAAGAATCCAAACTTCAATCCTGCTGAAGTTAGTAACTACAAACCTACCTTTGAGAAACAAAAAGCGCTTTCCTCAATTAGTTTTTCTGAGCCAACCCCTACACAAGCTGAAAGTGATACCAAGTCAACCGATTTACAAAAGCAATCAGCGTCGATAGAAAATGCGGGGTCAGAAGAAAAAGAAGAAATTATCACTGTGGATAATTACGTTCCCTCGGGTACTTTTGTTAGAGCGATTATGCTCGGCGGGGTCGCGGCTCCAACGGGCGGTCAAGCGCAAGAAAATCCAATCCCGATGTTATTAGAGGTCGAGGACTTAGCATTCCTCCCTAATGACATAAAGTATGACATCAAGAAGTGCCGCGTGATCGCATTCGCACATGGGGATATTAGCAGTGAACGTGCTATGGCTAGAACTGAGACGCTTTCGTGTATCGACAAGAATGACGTTGTTCACGAACACGAAGTTAAAGGGTATATCTATGATGAATCAGGGATGGCTGGAATCAGAGGTACGCTAGTATCTAAGCAAGGTCAACTCATTGCCAACTCAATTCTCGCAGGTGTAGGTGCAGGCGTGGGTAGTGCTTTTAATCAACAAGCATCTACTATCTCGAACTCCGCACTGGGTAGCATGACTACCCTAGATCCTAACAAGATCGGTATGGCCGGTTTAGGGCAAGGGGTTAATTCTGGTTTAGGGCGCTTGGCCGATTACTTCATCAAGCTCGCTGAACAATTGCATCCTGTAATCGAAGTTTCAGCAGGTCGGGCAGTCGATATTGTCTTTACGCATGGGTTTAAGATTAATGCCAACGGTAGCACAAAAAAACCAGAATCAAGCGAGTCAAGCCTAAAGGCTGGTGCTGACGCGCTCTTTAACGCAGGTGAGGACATAGACATACAAGGAATAAACCCACAACTAATCAAGCAATTATCAGGGATGTAATTATGAGAAAAATCTTATCGAGAGTAACAAAATCCATCTTTATCGTTGTATTCGCAACGGGAGCGGTTATAGCAGCGCCGGACAATCAGGCGCTTACAGAAACAATGAAGAAAAAATTCCCTGGATCAAGCATTACGTCAGCGCATCCGGTTGAAGGTATCCCAGGCCTGGTCGAATTGGTCGCTGGTAAGAAAATTATTTATTCTTCTTTGGATGGTCAACAGATTGTAGTTGGACACATTTTTAACACGAAAACTAATCGAGACGTAACCCAAGATCGTCTCAATCAGTTATTAAAAGCTTCATGGAATAGCTTGGATTTAGGAAATGCCATTACGATCAAAAAAGGTAATGGATCAAGAGAGTTTGCGGTTTATTCGGACATCACTTGTGGTTATTGTCAAAAACTTGAAAAAGAAATGCAGTCGCTAACGGACTACACGATGCACATCATCTTAGTATCACGCGAATATTTGGGAACCAAAAATATTTCTTCGATGGCTATGAAAAATAATGAAAACATCATTTGTTCGAGCGATTCTGGAAAAGCGTTTACCGACTTTATGCTAAAAGGCACTTCTGTAAGCTCAAATAGCGCCCAATGCGACGCGAAAAAGATTATTGAGGGGCAATCCCTTAATTTTGCAAAAAATGGGCTTATGGGTACTCCAAACTTAATTGCACGAAACGGCCAAGTTAATGCGGGATATATGCCCGCTGCGAAGTTAGAAGCGTGGCTTAACGCAAACGCCAAATAATGAGGTTAGCGATGAAAAAACAATTATCCACAACGGTTTTAGCGACATCAATCGCACTGCTTTCAGGATGCACTTCGCTGTCGGGCTACGACTCCGAAAACGAATTCGGTTGCTCTGCGCCAGCAGGGGTGAGCTGTAAATCTATTCGAGGCGTTTACGCCAACAAAAAAGATGGCAATCTGCCTAGCCAGCAAGCAAGGCACGATGAAACCTATTCAGGTGAGTACAAGAGTTCTACTAGCGATTACACAACAAGAACTGTTGCGACCGATGATGAATTTGGTATCCCAACGGGAAAAGAAACCACACAAGAAAAAAATTCACATATTGAGCGGAAAATTTACCTCAAAGAAGTCACCGGCCAAGCTCCTAAGTCGGGCGATCCAATCTACGCTGCACCAAAAGTGGTTAGGATCTGGTTTTCGCCTTTTTCGGACAAAGATGGAACGCTTCACGATCAGTCGTTTAGTTATGTTGTTGTTCAAACGGGCGGGTGGGATGTTGAGCATATCAAAGACTCAATCAAGCAAAAAGGGCGCTCATACATCAAGACGCTTGGCAATTAAGAGAGAGAATAATAATGTTTAAATTTGACTTACAAGATATTGCTGACTACGCGAAAAGCCATGCCGATAATCTTGCCGATTCCGTCAAACAAATCGTTGGCATTAACGACGAAGAGAAAGCAGCAAACGAATATCGAAGCGAATTAAACATAGAGTCAATCACTTCACTGTTGCCGTATATGGGATGGGATCCCATTCATAGTATGTTTATTTTAGATAACGGCGAAATTAAAAAAGATTCCGATAAAAAGCTAGAGCGCTCTATTGGGTTCTGTCTTGAGTTTACGCCGCAAACTGGCGCAACTAACTCGATGGAGTCTGTACTTCAAGCGTTATTCCTTCAGGCCGCGCCAGGCACTTCCTTTTCGTTTCATAATTATGCCTCTCCAAACATTATGGATCCGCTTAAAAAGATGGCTCGAAAACGCTACGCAGATACGACATTAGGCGTTGAAAAGCCGGATTGGGAAAAGCGAAACACTAACATCTATCAACTCTTAGCTAGACAGCGAATTGATTTTTATTTACAGGGATCATCTAAATCCTTGTTTGGTGAGAAAATGAATGTTATGACGCGCGATTTTAGATGCGTTCTTAGTGTGAATCTTCCATACGATCCCGACGATGAACACATGATGGGCGAAGCGATCACAATTAAAGATCAAGTTAAATCAACATTAATGTCGGCCAACTTTGCGCCTGTTGAATGGAAACCTGCCGACTTGATTAATTTTGTATCCGACTTCTTGGACTATTCACGATGGCAACATACGCCTTCCCGCATTACGAAAGAGTATGAGAAACACACTCCTATCCGCAAACAGATGGGGGCAAAAGAAGTGTCTTCGACCGTTAAATCGGAATCAATCGACTTTACGAATGACATGGGTGGCGATGAAACCTCATTAGTTCAGCTATCAGTGTCTCAATACCCCAAATTCTTCCACTTGTCGATGATGGGTTCATTGATCGGAGATCAATTTCAGAGCGCATTAGCTTACTCATGCCCTTTTCTGATAACGACTACTGCGGTAGTTCAGAATTACGATTCAATGCGAAACAGAGCCAATTTAAAGCTCGCTGGTGCGGTACGAAAGTCTGAAGGGTGGTCAGCGAAAATAGATCCATTGATATATGAAGAATTAGCTGAATGGCGAGAAGCCCAAAAAGCCATAGAAGATGGCGGAACGCTAATTCGGATGGCTACCTCAATCACACTCTTAACGAGAAAAAAAGATACCTCTAAGATACGTTCTGAAGTTATGGCCATTTGGCGCACAAAAGGCTTTCGATTAGCAATAGACAAGTATCAGCAATTAATCACTTTTATGGCCTCGATGCCAATGGCTATGACTCCGGCATTTTATAGTGATCTAAAAAAGCAACAACGCTTCAGTACAAAATATTCTCACAACGCCGTGTCGCTATCTCCGTTAATCGGGGAATGGAAGGGTACACCAACGCCGGTAATGACTCTCTTTGGGCGCAGAGGGCAGCTAATGACGATTGATTTATTCGATAACAAAGCTGGCAATTTCAACTTCTGTTGCGTCGGGTCGTCAGGCAGCGGGAAATCATTTTTTGTGCAAGAACTACTTATGTCTTATCGAGCGATTGGTACAAAGATATGGGTAATTGACGTTGGCCGCTCGTATGAGAATATTTGCAAAATGCTCGATGGTGATTTTATTGAGTTTACAGAAGATTCAAACATCTGCATCAACCCTTTCACACATATTTTAGATCTCGACGATGAAATGGGGATGCTCAAACCCTTAGTCGCCATGATGATGTCGCCGAACGAAACGCTTGATGCGTGGTCAATTGCAACAATAGAAAAAGCGATTAGAGAAGTTCATCGAGATAAAGGCAATGACATGACTATTACAGATGTGTCTAACTTCTTACTGAATTATAAAACAACAGATGGTCGTCCGGATCAGCGTTACGCTGACTTGGGGCATCAATTGTACACTTGGACGGTTGATGGCGCTTACGGCAAGTATTTTAATGGGGCTGCTAACGTCACATTCAAGAATGAATTTACCGTTCTTGAGTTAGAGGAATTAAAAGGGAAGAAAGAGCTTCAATCAGTTGTGCTTCTGATAATGATTCACCGCATCTCCAACGAGATGTATGGTAATCGCAATATTCGTAAAATTTGTATGATTGACGAGGCCTGGGACATTATGAGTGGGAAGAACGAGACGGCCTCTGAATTCATTGAGACAGGCTATCGGCGTGTTAGGAAGGAGAATGGGGCTTTTGGAACAGCTACTCAAAACTACGCTGATTATTTTTCATCCCCTGCGGCACAAGCTGCATTCCAAAATGCCGATTGGACTTTTACATTGGCACAAAAAGATGAATCCATCAAAGCCCTCGAAGACAAGGGGTTAATGGGGCTGAAAGACAATCCCTACAAATTAAAGTATTTTTACGATCTGACCAAAGTTAATGGGATGTATTCAGATGTCTATATTCAGTACCCAGAGGGAGAAGGTGGGGCGCGTCTAATTGTTGATCCTTATTCCGCCCTGCTCTATTCATCTCAAGCAGAGCATTTCGCACGCATCCGATCTTACAAAAAACAAGGGTTTAATACCGCAGAAGCCGTCACGAAAACGCTTAAAGACTTTGATATTCAAATGCCGAAACCGATTCAATTCAACATGGAGTAATCATGTCATATCTTAACCACATTCTAACTGGGCTGATTGCGTCGGCTCTATCAATCGTGATTTCTTTTTTTCTGCTAAATAGTACAAAAAGTGTTCCAAATTTTGCAGTCTTCAATATTGATAAGGCAATAGAATCTATCTCTGAAGAAGAACTGAAATATACGACGGATCAAAATAAGGCTCGAAAGATCGTGATTAATGCAGCAAGTAAAGTCAACCACTGGCTAGAAACGCGAGGTGTTGTGCATTGCCCTTACCCGTGCGTAATTTTCAAATCGAAGGACGTTGTTATGGGCGACATTATAGATCTTGACGCGAAATTTAATACTGAGGTTGGTAGTCATTAATGCGGGTTTTCTTATCCCTTTTACTGAGTGTATTGTCGTCGCAAGGTATGGCATATAGCTCCCACTATGAATCAGTATTCAAGTGTGATGGTGAGTCAGATAGATTCAATTGGTACTGCAAGGAAGAAAAGGAAGAAAAACCTAAGAACGTAATTAAACCACCCGAACCGAAACAGGTTAAGGACAAAAAGGCTCCCCAAAAAGAAAAGGAGATGCCTGACAGTGAGTTTGATAAAGCTTTAGCAGAGCATAGCGCGATGAAAAAGCGGCTCCAAGATCTGTTAAAGGTGGCGTATGTCAACCCAACTGAAGAAAATCTGAGAACGTATATTGCATATCAAAATATGGTGACAAAAAAAGCTGCTGTATTTACTGATAAGTGGCAAAGAGTTCTTTGGAAATCGCCAGACCTTGATTACTCGCAGAAACACCCAATAGCGGGGATGGCAAAAGCGGCCAACACTCAAGAGCTATCTAAGCAAGAAAGAACTATGTTTAAGTCTTTGAATGAGCAGGGCTATGGCATTTTCTTCTTTTATCGCTCGGACTGTCCTTATTGTCACAAAATGATTAGTCCGATCAGAATCTTTAAGCGCATGACGGGCATGAGCGTCTTGCCGATCAGTGTTGATGGTGTGTTGTTGAGTAAGGAGTTTCCTGGGTCGATTCACGATGCAGGCCAAGCTAGAAAACTAGGGGTGGAATCCACGCCATCAATTTATCTTGTCAACCCAAAGACAAAAGACATTAAGACAATCGCAACAGGATGGATTTCCGTCATTGAATTAAAAGATCGGATATTTAAGCTTGTTGAGAAGAAGCCTGGTGAGAGCTACTAATGCGTGTTTTGCAAAACTTTAACAAAAAACTGGCCATCTGTGCGCTGACCGCCTTTTGTTCAATGTCGGCCAATTCGTCATCGACGAATGTAGATGATATGCAAGCGTTCTTCAATGAAGTAGGTGTGCTGGGTAACGCTCAAACACCAGGCAACTTTAAAGGACAAACCCGCAATTATTTAACAGGGGGTTCGCTACAAGTAAGAATCCCTCAAAAAACTTATCAATTTGCTACTTTCGACAAGCCTCGCATGAACGCATCATGTGCGGGTATTGATATTTATGGGGGTTCTTTTTCGTACATTAATTCGGATCAATTGGTTTCTATGTTGCAGAACATCGGTAACAGCGCTAAAGGCGCTCTTTTCTCTCTTGCGCTCAATTCAATATCGCCAGAATTGAAAGCCGAAATATCGCAGTGGATGGATTCTCTCCAAAAGATGAACGAATTTAACATCAATTCGTGTAAAGCAGCGGAAGGCATCGTCACTGCATCTGCATCAGTGGGATCGAAAAAAGGCTTTATGAACACCGTTAAAGGGCTGGGAACGCAAGGATTTGGGCTGGGTGGCGACTGGGCTGCAATGGGAGATCTAATATCTAAATCAGCGCAAGATCCGGCTCAAGATGGTGCAGGGGAAGTTGTTGCAGAAGTCGCGGCGGATACCTCCGGAGCGGTATCTGATTCGGGCAAACTTGGTGTTTCTGGCGGGAACATTCTTTATCAAGCGCTCGATAAGCTATCAGTGGATGGAAGCACTTTGACCAATGACGAGAAAGCGTTGATTCAGGCTATTTTAGGGACGGTTATTCTACGACCGGACAGTACAAACGGAGAGACAGAACTGGTAATGATTGAGGTTGGGGCAACAATGCCCGATCCAATGGCAGCTCTTCTCACTGAGAGTGTCAAGGTTGAGTACAAGATTCGACAGTGTGAACCGTATGTATTCGGGGGACATACTTATAGCGTCAATGACTGTGTGAAGCTTAGTAACACTGCAACACCAGTAGAAAAAAAATCAATCAGTGGGGTTATCAAAGAAAAAATCGACAAAGTACGCGACGGACTAAAAAACAACACTGCTATAACAGCGGCGGATTACAACGTCATTAATCTTAGTCACCTGCCAATGTGGTCGATAATGATCGACGAATACCGCACGGGCGTTTACAGTCAAATGGATAGCTCCCGAACGATTATCGCCCTTGACTATGTTAAAGCAATACTTCAACGCACAAGTAGAGCTGTAATGGTCTCTATGTATGCACTCAACAAAGCTGATTCACCTGCGGTTACGAATGCCGTTAAAAGAATGAGAGAAAAAATAGACGCTCTCAATAAGAATATCGCTCTTAAAGAATCTATCTTTTTTAGCAAACATTCTGCGTTTATGACAGCAAAAAACGCATTGGCAATGGAGTCAAGCAGGGTTCGTCAGATTACACAACAAAGACTGTCAATGACTAAACAATCCATGATGCACCAATAAGGGACTATTAAGATGATTTGGGAGATATACGCTTATTGGAATAATATCGAGCTGAAAGGTATATTCAGTGCGATAGCAATGATTACAACATCAGCCGATTACTTGGATCTGATTTTTGCAATGTTCTTGATCGGTTTGTTCGCGATGGGATTAGGGGCATTAGTCAACTCTAAAGATCCTAGTGCGGGTTGGCGCTGGTTTATTATCTCTATCTTTCTTTATCTGGTGCTGGTTGTTCCGAAAGCCGATGTCGCTATTCTGGATAGAACAGGGACTTCTCCCGCGATTACAGTAAGCAACGTCCCGCTTTCCGTTGCTGTACTCGGCCATGTAACCTCTAAGGTCGGCGATTGGCTGACGTCGAACTACGAAACCGCAATGACTATCGTAACGCCGTCTTACACATCCACTTCTGGGATAGCTTTCCAAGATAATGGGTTATTGTTTGGCCACAAAATTCTCGACGAAGCGCACAATATAAACACTGAAAACACTAGCTTTCAGTTAAATATGACGACTTTCTTTCAGCAGTGTGTTTTCCCTCAATTCGATACAAATAGAATCTCTCCTCAAGATGTATTTTCGTCAAACGATCTATGGGGCGAGTTGAGCGGAAAACTAAATCCAGCCATTTACATAACGATGTACGATAGTAACTCTTACTCCGATACAACACCGACTCCATGCACGGACGCTTATAATTTACTTGGGAGCCAGCTTGCTACTCAATCCAACAATGAAATTGGGAGAGTCGCAAAAAAACTGTATCCAGACCAGACTTCTGCCGTAGCGAGAAATTCTTTTGAAGCTTCTTTGGCGGGCACATACGGGTTTTATACCGGCGTATCCGAAAACGCAGTCAATATCTTTAAGCAGCGACTAGCCGCGAATACGTTTCTAAATGCGTCACGAATGGACTCAACCCAGGCTTTTGCTGTATCACAAGCTGAAGTAACCGCCCGTACAAATTATTCAACGCTATCCGAGATAGCACAATCGACAATTCCAAAGCTCCGCAATGTCGCTGAAGTGATTATCTATTCTGTGTTTCCAATCATCTTAATAATTATGGTTTTAGCGGGCGAAAAAGCATTGTTGGTCATCAAAAACTATCTCGTTATTTTGATGTCGATTCAACTATGGGCACCTCTTTACGCTGTGATGAACTACATGATGTCGTCTTACACGCAAAAAACCATTCAAGCGTCTATGAACCCTGGTAGCGAATTATCGGTTATGTATGCTGGCCTTATAAATGCGGGAGCGCAATCAGATTTGGATATTGCCGGTATGTTAGCGATGTCAATACCTGTACTAGCTTTAGCTATTATGAAAGGTGGCGAAATGGCTATGACTTCAGCTATGTCGGGTATGTCTGCGCCAGCTAGCCAAGCCGCAGCCGCCGCTTCCCGCGAAGTTGCGATGGGTAACTTAAAGTCGGGAACGGTAGCGCTTGATACATCAAACTACAACACCCATTCGTCAAATAAAATGGATATGCAACCGTCAATGAATAACGGCGCTCTGACTTCAATGGGGCGAGATGGTATTCAATCGACAACGTACATGAATAGCGATGGTACTTTTGGCCAAGCGAACAACACATCCGCGAGAGAGAATGTAGGGGCATTATCCGACTATACGGTATCTGCCCAACAAACGAGTCAATTTAAATCTCAATACGAAGAAGCGACAAAAGCGACAAATACAACAGGGGCTGCGGCTTCTGCCTCCTATGGCGATGCAATTCAGTATATGGCCGCACAAGGTACAGGGTATGACACGACCAAAGCCGCAGAAAAAGCCTTTGGAACAAGCGAAGGCGCGGCAGTCGCAAATAGTTGGTCGAAGATGCGTAAAGCCGAAGAGTCACTTGCTAATTCTACCGATATTTCTGGGATTGATACTGGCAAACTTTCTGAGTATGTGGGCGCTCAAATGAGAGCGGGTACTTCTCCAACAGATATTTTATCTATGGGGATTTCGGCTGAAGCTGGCTTTAAAGCAACTCGTGACTTTACAGAACAAGAAAAGCAAGCAATAACAGAATCCTTTAGTGAAGTGTCATCAGAAGATGTTAGCAACACTAATAAATTTGAAGAAGCTTTGGCAACGAATGATTCTGTTCGTGACGCATACGGATATAAAGAAACAGGTTCAACAGAAGAAAAAGCTGTGTTTGATGCGTCGGCTAAATACAACCAAGAGCATAAGGCGAGCCTAGAAAAACAAGAAGCGGCTAAGGAATCGTGGGAAACCTCTCAACAAGAAACTGCCGGATACGCGCTTAATGTTGCAAAACTATTTGATTACTCAAGACTTAATGATGCCCAAAAGAACTTATTGAACGGCGGGATGCAAGAAGAAGTAAATACGCTACTAACGGCTGAACAAGGGAGTAATGAATATTGGAGCGCCTATCAGGGGATTAAAAACAGTATGGGTGAGCTAGACGCTGCGGGGAGTCGTATTGCAAATGTTGTCAATGGTGATTCGCCAGGAGAAACGACCCGTGATGCTCAATCCGTTGAAGACGGACATCAACAAAACGTGAGTAAGGTAATTCAAACCGATGAAGCTAACAGGGAAGCGGTAGGTGCGCCTGAATTATACGAAGACACATCGACTACTTTAGCCAATCAGAAAGGGAAGACTGAAACGGCTGTGACTGACAAGAAAGAAGAAGTTAAGACAGGTATGGGTGACATCAAAGCCGATGTGGCGAATGCGAATCCAAAGGTTGAAAAACCAGGTGGCGAAGAGTTGACAAAACTAAAAGATTCACCAAATAATCCAGTTGAGATGGCGTTGCCGGACTCGGAATCAAATCCGGATCATAAACCACCATCTGCGGTCATGCCTTACATGGGATCCGAACAGATGGAGCTAAACAATGCGAACAAAAAAGAAGTTGGGACGCGAGATAACGGTGAAGTAGATTTATTAATGTCTGATAGGGGTTATGTATCTGATAATACGATAGCCGATGATGACATAAACTACTCAAATCTAAGAGAAGCTTATAACAAGGGTGAGTTTACCAAAGATGAATTGGCTGAATATGGCCAAAGCGGATTCGTTGATGATGGTAATAAGAAGGAGTTTAACAACTTCGTAAACAACCTTGATACAGGTGACAGGGGTGCAGCAGAAGTCGCAGAAGCGATGAAGAAAGATGGTCTCTATGAAGATAACACCTTTGGTGCTGACAAGATCGACTATGACGGCATAAGAGAGGGCTATGAAAACGGCGATTATTCTCAACAAGAAATAAGAAACCTTGCATCTTCAAGCGGATTTGATGATGGGGCACAAGTTGCACACCAGAAGTTTGTGACTTCACTTAATGATGTTCAACAAAAAGTTCCAGAACAAGAACAAGAACAAGAACAAGTGCAAGTAACATCAACTCCAGCGGAGCCAAAAGAAGGACAAGAAGTTACTCAACGGCAGGGTGAATTGAATAACGCCCAAACAGCAGAGCAACAAGCCCTCGCAACGGGAATGAGTAATGTTGATCCAAATGCGCCCGATGCGCCACTGTATGCAAAATTCAATAATCCAGAAATGGCAACGGCGGGATCTGAGATTAAAGTTGGCGATTCAACATTCTCTTCTACTGGGGAGAAAGACAAAATGGGGCACGTTGTTTATGACGCGCCTAATTCAGCGGGGCAATTTGTTGTTGGTACTGACGACGCTATGCAACCAGCATCACAAGACGCATATTCTACTCAAGCCCCGCAGATTACAACTAAGGACGCAGAAGCCTCACAAGTAAACAATCAAGAAACGACTAAGCCAAGTAGCGATCCGAAACCGGCAGAGATGAACGCTGATACCACTCCGAAACCGCCGAATGAAAGCACTGACGAGCCTAAAAAGGATGCTATGGCAAAGTTCAATGAAGTCACGAGTGGGCTAAGAGATAATGGAAACGCGACACCAACCGTAACCCAACAGGATGCGACACCAGCTCAAGAGCCATCCGCCGAACAGCAAGACAACCTATCTCCAGCCGAAAAAGCTGAAGCACAAGCTATTAGTGAAGGGGTTAAACAATATGAGTCCCGAAATCCAGAAATAAGAGATGAAGCGCCCGTCCATGCCCGTTTTAACTCTGAAAACATGGCTACAAAAGGGGCTACCGTCGATTTAGTAAGTTCGGAACTAACCTCGACCGGCCAAAAAGATGAAATGGGTCATGTTATCTACAACAACGATGATGGCAATCAAGTGTTTGTCAATTCGAGCGGTAGCATTAAGCCATACGATGAAACGGCAGAGGTCAACACCGAAACCGCTCCGGTAACGCCTGCTGACACGACAGCACCGAAAGCGGCAGAGGTCAACACCGAAACCGCTCCGGTAACGCCTGCTGACACGACAGCACCGAAAGCGGCAGAGGTCAACACCGAAACCGAACCTTCAACCTCTGGAGCTGAGAATAACACTGATACACCAGCCGCATCTTCTGCGCCAAAAGCAGAGGCTACTCCACCCGATTTAAAGACACCGGAAAAAGCAAAAATAAAGGGTGAGGACGCTCAAACGGAACCGGCTGATACATCAGCAACCCACGATGATGAAACAAAGGACAGCGACGCTCAAATGGCTTCACAAGTTAAAGAAATGAAAGATCCTTATGCGCCAACACAACCAACGCAAACGCAAGCACCAACAACAGTCGAAACTGAACCCGATGCAAAAGATGTCATTCCGGATTCAGCTAGTCCAACAGTAAGCGATAAAAAATCCTAACAGGAGTGAAGATATGGAAAATAGACTTATCACACCTTCCATAAGCGCTCCAAAAATCAACAAGGACAGGAGATTTTTCCGCGTCGATTTTAAGTCTCGCTTTCACGTTTCTGTTATTAATAGAAATATGTTGGCTGAAATTCCCTCAAACGAGTTTTTCTATTTTGGCCAACCGCACAATTCGACCGTTACGCGGTTAAAAAAAAATATAAAGCATCATTTATCGCGCATAAATAGGCATTCTGATTTTATCTGCGGCGTTACTAACGCCATACTCAATTTATTAGGGCTTTATGAAAAAGCCGTTAATAAATTTTCTTCAGGCACGAAAGTTACGGAAGCCGACTTCGACGAAATTACGCTTGCGGATCGGCAAGTAAAGAGGTATCTCGACAGTATTAAAAAAGAATCCGTCAAAACTTATGAGATCTTATTGTCCATTTATTTCCGGTATGAGTACCACTTCAATCATCTCGTTGAGATTAATAAGCGAAGTGATAGCAATACTATTCATCCGCGCTTACCTGGCGAGTTTATGGATGTCCATAGCACTACATCTCTGGAGAGAGTTGAAAAATCACAAGCAGATCCAACACCGTTGTTAAGGCTGCTGCTTAATATAAGTCGCTTAGTTGATTTTACGCTCAAGAATTATCGTTCTATCGTGATTGATCTAATCGGTGAAAATTATCCGGAAACCTGGGAGTCGGGAGTCATTAATATCTCGGAAGGCGGCGCTCGCTTTCATAGCTCAAAAAGAATACCAGTACGAAATAGAGTAACTGTCCATTTTAGACTTCCCTTGAGTAAGCAGTACGTTAATTTCCAGGCAACCGTAGAAGCCGCTGATTTCAGTGAAGTAAAGAACCGCTATATAACGCGCCTAAACTTCTACTTACCCGAAAAATCCATGCAGGATCTCGTTAGGAGGGAAATTCAATTACAGGAGTTCGAGATATGATTGGCACGTCATACGCCGTTGACACCTCTTTTTTGGACAGCTTGAATATTAAATCTCGCAACACTGCAAGCCACATCATTCACAACGAAAAATTAGCGATGATGATTCACTACCTAAAAGATATTGATCCGCTATGCCAAGCATACGGGATACCCGATAAGTTCAGTGCCAAAACTATCCTAAAAGCTTGTATTTTGACAAAGGTTACTTATTTCGATCCGGAAGCCCTGACCGATCAGAAAATAAGACTTATTTGTACCATTGTCGCAAAACTACTTGGCTCAAAGTCGATAGAACCACGCCATATCGCCTCCATTACATCAACTAATCATCCGATATTAAGCCGGTGGATGCGTACTGTTTCAACAAAAAATAATTTGCACTCTCAATAGGAATACTCCATGAAAATTAAAACTAAACTGTACATCTTGTCCAGTGTTGTCGCCATCATGTCTATTGCCGCCCTTTTTACCGTCGAATATGCTATCGAGCATGAAAATGAATTATCAGCAATTGAGGTCAATCTTGAAGACGTAAGCTTATCTGTAATGGAGATGCGAGCTGAAGAGAAAAACTTTTTGATGACATCAAACATCAAATATGTAGATGCGTTTAATAAGAAAGAAAAAGAGGTTTTAGAGCAGCTTGAAGTTATGGAAAATAATCTCGAAGAGATCGGTATCCACGAGCAAGGCGAACACGAAATTGTTGAAGCGATCAAATCGTACCGGACAAAGTTTGACGAACTGGCTCAAGCCGTAAAGTGGATTGGAGAGACTGCTGATAAGGGCTTAAAAAAAGCGTTAAGAGATGTTGCACATGGTCTTGAAGCATCGTTCAGAGAAATCGGTAGCGAAGCGCTACTTAATGATATTTTGATGTTGCGACGACATGAAAAAGACTTCTTGATAAGAATGGATGATAAATACGCTCATAAGCTATACAGCAGAGTAGATCTGGCTATCCAACATCTCAAAGACACTGGCTTGACCGACAAGGAAACTGCCAATCTTACCCTGAAATTAAAGGCTTACCAGGGCGCGTTTGAGACGATTGCTCACACCTACAAGAATATTGGTTACGACTTGAATAACGGGATTCGGGGGCACTTAAATAAACTGGATAAAAGAATTGCTGGCTTGTCTGAGCAATTAAGAGTGCGGGTTGTCAAAGAAACTGAAGTCATGAAGGAGGAATTTAGTCTCATGGTTACAATCGGCTTTATTCTTGGCGGCTTGCTTATGATGATAGGGATCTCGATCCTAGTACGCTCAATTTCAAAGTCAACGAATGAAATCAAGAACTGCTTTGCCGAAATACAGAAAACATACGATTTTAGCCATCGTTGCAAATTGGAAGCCACTGACGAAATCGGAGAGGTAGGCGAAGTTCTAAACGGATTGTTGCACGACCTACAAGACGCTTTCAAAGAGACGAATCTTGTCATGGCAAACATCGCAAAAGGAGAGTTATCACGGCGAATTATTGCAAACTTTCATGGTGATCTCGGAGTCCTTAAAAATAACGTCAATGCTTCAGCGGATAATATCGAGAGTGTTATGAGTGGAATTGGCCAATCAGTTAGCGAATTAAACGAAGGTCGTTTCGATAATCATATTGAGATTGAGTGTGAAGGGGTGTATAGCGATATGCTGCTCAATATCAAAAATGTAATGACACGCTTGAACGACATAGTGCAGGCTACCAATACCGTCGCGCATAAGATGAATGAGGGCGAATTTGGTGAATCAATCAATGTGCAAGCACCTGGCCTCTTTGGTGAAATGATCGGCAATATCAATAATTCTCTAAACCATATCTCAACGGCAATTCATGGGATCAGCGAAGTCGTAGAGCGTCAAGCGCAAGGTGACTTAACGTGCAAACTTCCCGACGAGAATTTCAAAGGTCAGTTGGCCGAACTCAAAGAAGCGATTAACCGCTCAATTGTAAAAATGGGCGAAGTCGTCAATGCTTCAGCCAATATTGCGAGCGAAGTTAATGCGAGTGCGAATGAGGTTGCACAAGGTTCAAGCGATTTAAGCCAGCGTGTACAAGAGCAAGCGGCTTCTTTAGAAGAAACATCTGCAACAATGGAACAAATAACATCTCAAGTATCCCAATCAGCAGACAGCGCTAAAGAGGCCGCTACATTAGTTCATGGCGTTCAAGAAAAAACCGCTTCTGGCCAAAAAGTAATGACCCAGACGATTGGGGCAATGCAATCTATTCAGGGAGCGAGTGAGCGCATTGCTGATATTGTCACCCTAATTGATGGAATAGCATTTCAAACCAATTTACTAGCCCTTAATGCGGCAGTAGAGGCGGCTAGAGCGGGCGATCATGGGCGTGGGTTTGCGGTTGTAGCAGGTGAGGTTAGAAGCCTTGCAGGGAAGTCGGCAGAGGCAGCTAAAGAAATAAAAGATTTGATTGAGGATAGTGTTGCTCGAATCGACAATGGCGCAAAACTAGCAGGCCAATCCGGAGATTATCTCAACGAGATTAACGAATCTGTTGCGTCCGTCGTACAAATGATTGAGCAAATTTCAATGGCTTCCCAAGAACAAAGCACGGGGATTGCCCAAATCAATCAGGCTATTACTCAAATCGACCAAGTTACTCAACAAAATGCGGCGCTTGTTGAAGAAACGAGTGCGGCATCTGAAAACCTAACCAACCAAGCAACCAAATTAAATAATGAAATGGACTTTTTTAAAACGTAAAAATGCGGGAGGTATTTATGAAAGAGATACATCAAGACATTAAGCTAGTATTGAGCAGCGGGCTACATGATACCGCTCTTTGCCACAACGAGGGGCGTGACTTATGGGAGTTACTGGAATTGGATTTCTCTTTTTTGGGGAGCGCATCGAGTAATGGTGAAAGCTACTATCTTTATCAAGGGGATCCCAAGACAGAGCATGACATCGCACATTTCGTTCATTCAAAACTGAGTAATGTAGTTAATGCGGTAGGCAATGATAAATTTCAGTATTGCATTAAAGGCGCATCAAAATGCAACGGGGTGAAAAGCTTTGGTAATGAGTTGCTTATTGATTTATTTGAAAAAGGGGGCTTTAGTAACCCTCACTGAATATTGGTTGGCCACTCTAGGTTTCTGAGAAGTGGCCAGACCAACCAAACATACATTATGGCACTGTTAATCGTGCTGGCTTATCTAATTGCGTTGTTCTACCTGACGCTTTGTTTTTGTTGTTCTGAATACCCTCTTGAATATCAGTCGCTTTTGGCATACGGGCTTGAGCGTCCTTAATCATCTCATTTACAAACTCTGTTAGATCAATCTTTGTCCAATCGAGTGCTTCAACTTCCGCAACCGTAAAACCACCACAAGTATCGTTCGCACGAGATACCCCTAGCTGTCTTTTCCCTTGATCGTTGATGATCCTTGCAAGTTTTGAATTATAACAGCACTGTGACGTTCTCATTTTCGCGCAAACACACCCGAAAACACCGCATTGCTCTTTTGCACATTCCGTTTTCGTCGGATAACAAAGTTTTGCTTTGTTACTTGTCGCTGTTTCATAATCCATGTCATCACAAGCTAACGCGGCTTGATAATTCATATAAACGGCAATTGTGGCTGAAATCGCTAACCCCCAGGGATTATAGTTCGCTGCCGCTAATGCTTCGCTTAAAGTTAAGCCTGCCTGCAAGCCTTGAGCCACGACATAGGATGTTTTCATAATGGTATAAGCGTTATACAAGTTAGCGCCCGCTGTTGCGCCTTCAATAGCGCTAAGTGTGTCCAACTTCCCACGCATTATGTCGTAAGTGAGGTTTGATACCGTCTTAACGTCGTTTTGAAATACTGAGACATCAGAATAACCCGTCTGTGATTTTAAGAAATCGTGATCGGTTTGGGGGTCGGGGGCACTAATGTTACAACAGGATTTGGAGCCAAATCCTCCGCCAGCCCACGCCGCACTTCTTCTATCGCATCGAGCGTAATCACCCGCGAAAATCCGAACATCATTTATATCAATGTAATTGCTTCCTTGTCGTGAAACCTCCATCGCGGTAAGCGTTCTGGCCATATCTTCCGTACATTCATCGCCTGGTTCCGTATAAGTTTCCGTGCATTGATACTCAACTTGGTATTCGAGGCATCTTCCGGATGTTTCGGGGGCTAGATCAACGCCAATCAACCCTCTGAGGTCTTCGTACTGAATACAATCTTTGGTGGGCGAATTACAAGTTGGATCACTGGTCACATTGTCACACTGCGTTACGGGATCCCCCAAACATGAATAAAAAACACTACTTGGGTAGTTGCCGTCTGCATCTTTGGTTATTGCTACCTGTTTACAAGTTGGGTCGTTTATATAAGCATCGCAAGCCGCACTTGGTCGCACCTTTGGTGTTAAGTTTCCGCCAATGTCATAATAAACCTCTAAGGGACAACTATTCTGGGTCTGCGGGATTGTCTCATAGCACTGTTTAACAACGGGCTTGTTGATAGTGTTGAAAACGCCTTTGCATTTCTTTTCCGGCTTCTCAAAGCAATTGCCATCGAAACAAAGGGGGTCAAACCCACAATTTTGAGTTACCACATCTTTACCTGGTACTGGACAATCGTAAGATTTATCCCACGCCAAGCATTCGCCAAGTGTCGGGGAGCCAATAACATCATCTTTATAGACGCATCGAGCGTCCGTTTCAGTACAATTCGCCGGTAATGCGTCACACTCATTTAGCTTACCTGTGTCGCAATAGAACACTTCATCACCTGTGCCTGGATCGTAACCTAAATTGACGCATTTTGGATCTTGCTCATATTGGATCGCCTGTGGATCTTCACATAAGTTTCCATTTAATGTTTGGCCAGCAGGACAGTTATAGCTTTCAGTAGCGCACACAACGCTATAATTATTCGCTGAAGCTTCGACGTTAGCCGTTATATTGATGACTGAGCCATATTCAGGCTGATACCCTTCGCCATATTTTTGCCCTCCCTTCTCAACTAAAAGCGCGTATGAAGAACGCCAACCGATTTGATCCAATAATGAGCGGTTTGCTCCTAAGACATTAACTAAGTAGTCCTTCAGTTCAGGATGGTTATGAAAGTTTGTGCTAGGTTCATCGTATGTATATAACGCTATTATCGAGCCATTAGGGACTGCGTTTAAGCCATTTATAAGCTCTTGGACAGCAGCCGTTCCTCGACCAAATAAGTCGTAATCACCTTGAAGCCAGCTTGTGTTAAGGTTTTTATCATAAGCAACGAAACTCCAGCCCCTATATGGGTTCCTAGCTTTTACGCCATTAACATAAGCCCCTGTTTCCGCTGCTTTTGAGTCATGCCAGCCCGCCGCCTTGACTGTGATCGTTTTGTTTGTCGGCAAGGCATAAGTCGCTGGCGCATCAGTACGCATATAAATATCGACGGTTGCGGCTCCAGGTGTGAAGTTAGGTCTGCCTAAGTTTGAAGCGTGCAATGCCCAGGGTCTAGCTGGCAATACCCCAGGGGGAAGAACTTGATTATTTGATGTGGCCTTATGAGCGAATCCATTACTCGCAACAGGATCAGAAATTTTATTGACCGGTACTGCATTTCCAGCAATATAATCCTCTGCTTCAAAAGTTATTGGCTGACTGCCATCAGCAGGGGTGATAACCACTCGATCGACAAGTATATCCTGAACGTCCGTATTGCCATCTAAACCTATAAACTGGTTTATATCGGTACCTTCAAAATTACATTGCATTGAAACCTTTTTGTATTGCGATAGAAAATTCGTCGTGTAAATCGGTTGAGCATTTCTTGCAACCCAACCCGTTCCAGCCACTTCAGAGTTACAGTAAAACCCCATTGCGTACTCAACTCTCGTAAGATTGCCATTAGAGCAGCCTGGTTGTGTTGCGACGTTGGTTCCTGTCGCCGGATAATTGATACTACACGAATTTTCTGCTGTTCGACTCACACCCGCTGGGCAAGTGTAATTAGTGGATTGACAGGTCTTAGTTCCACCTGATTGAGTACCATTCACCAATGTCTCTGCGGTTTTGAGCGTAAAATTATTTCCGTCTGCGACACAGGTGATCGTCCGACTACCACGATAACACTGTCTGGTTTTGAGCGTAAAATTATTTCCGTCTGCGACACGGCCACCCAAGCATCCTGGGGTAGCTGTGTGATTGGTTGCAGTTGCAGGAAAGGTACGACTACATAGCGAATCATTAATTTTTGTGTATCCCGCTGGACAGGAATAAGTGTAAACAGGGGATCTTGGGTCAGGAAAGCTAATTGTATGGCTCCCGATTTGGGTGCCAGGAGAGACTACTGGAAAGGTATGATTAAAGTTAGAGTCACTTGTACAGCGCTCGCCCGAAAGTCTTTTTCTAGCTATCGAAATTGAGTGCGTGGTATTAGGTGATGTATTTTGAGCATAACTTGTAATCGAACGGCCATTTCTGGAATCCCCAGTACAATTTGAATAAGATGCCCACGCGGTATTACCGCCAACATAATTGGCCGTATATGTATAGCTACAAGTCCCAGACGAACAACCACCAGACACGAAAGTTGCAACCTGCTTATACTTTCCTGACCAGTGAGGCGCTAGGGTTGATAATGCACGATTTGAGTAGATGGTATCGTTAATAGAATGTGTCGCAGTCTGGCTTCGATATAACCCACCATTACTACCATACGCATCTGATGTAATTTGCATATTACCCCCAGAACAAGCATAAGACATTGTTGTTCTATCAGCTACATTGTTGTTGAAGGGCACTAGGCCTGATACTTTGTTGCAATCCGCTGTTCCAGTGTAAGACGTTACCGAAGCGGTTGTTGATGTTGTCTGTGTGCAAGTTGTCCCATTCAATGTTGAACCCGCTGGGCAAGAGTAAGTCGTCTTATTACAAGTGCTTAAATCCCCACTGATTGAATATGATGGGTCTAAACAAACAGGGCTAGTGTATGAAAGTGTCGTCACGAGAGGTTTAGTGTTGGTGCAAGTTGTTCCGTTAATAGATCCTCCCTCTGGACAGGAGTAAACATTTTGATTGCAAGTTGATCCGTCAGCCGATAAGGACGTACCCGCAAGACATTCGGGGGTATATGTGTTAATGGCCGTTGTTGCGGGGATTTTTGGGAGAATGTTAAGTTTTCTAAATTGAGTCTCCAAACAAGTCGTGGCTTCAACGCTAGGCTCCGTTGTCACGGTTGTCTCAACACAAACAGATCCACCATTCTCACTAGGAGTGTTAATTCCTAGCGTTGCGAATGGATCGGCTGGCAAGCCATTTTTAAGCGCCTCTGCCGTTAGGTCGTAAGGGTTGGAGCCGATACCATCATAAGTGACTGTATTTGCGTTTCTGGCTTTACAGGCCATATCTGTTGGGTCGCAGTTGTTCGAGCTGTTTTTTACTTCAGTGCCTTTGTTGCCAATATTAGTGATTGAATCAGCCCCATTTTTCCCACCTCTGTAATAACTTTTTAGCGTATCAACTTGCCCCGAATTATCTTGCCATGCCTGGCCATCGGGCAAAACGCTTGCTCCACCAACGCTAGTCGAGGGGGTTGATCCCATGCTTTGTATTGTTTGTTTGCCTAAATCAATCCCACTCTGAAATTCGGATTTATTTGCGGCGTTAGCCGTCAATATCGTTGTAGCTACGATTGATGCACCTAAGAAAATTTGCAAATACTTCTTCATTATCTAATCCCTACCCGATAACACATCAATGTTCTCTTCGATAAATTCGGCATAACGACTTTTGGGGTTTTTGCGAAGTAGATACTCAAGCGCAAAATCAATACTGACATCGCCCGACACACCCAAGAAGCCAGCTCTAAATTCTTCAAGTTTTTCCATATCCCCATTGGCTAAACATTGATTCTCGAAAAATTCATTCTCTTCATAAACAACAATTGTCGGGACTTGAGTAACGCCAAATTTCACAAAAGAGGGCGGGTCTAATTCAACCGCCACATTTCTTTTTCCAGCCAACTTTCGCACCCTAGCCACATTCTTTGGTAAGCTTTTTGTTTCATCTAATCCGTTAAATACTAGTTTGACTTTATCTGCACCGATCTTTTCGGCGGAGTCTAAATATCGCTCTAAAGAGGCTTTAGGGATTGACCATGAAATAAAGATCTTTATCTTGGTTGGGTTTTGGCCAGTTCTGCCTTTTTCAATAATCAGTTCACTAAGCTCTTTCGCTTTCGCGGTTAGGTTGCCTTTGTATTTGACCTGCGGTTGAGGAAGTTTTGAAATATCCATGTTGGTGACAGGAATAACGTCTTTCATTTTGGTTACTTTCATCATGGCTTTGTCGGCCATTGCCCTAGCCTTTTCCATGTCGATATTTTTTGGAATGTTGTCAGCGCATACAGTAGAAGTGGCCGATAGTAATAAAATTGTTCTAATTAGAAGCTTCATGGTTTTCCCCTTAATTAGCCATATCGACATCGGATGGGCCCATGCAGCAATCGACTTTACGCAACACCTGAAAAGAAACATCTTCACCGTAAAAAGGGAAGGTTGTACCGGCTGCCCAAATCTGGGTTGAGCGTCCTAATGGTTGAGCGCATAAGTGCCCTTTTTTGGTTTGCGGAGTAGGGAACAGCATTGAATATTTGTAGTCCGTTTTGTCGATCATGTATTTCGGATATTTGTAGCAAAGACCAGCTTCACCACCGCCATAGGACGTTCCCCATAGCAACAATTCTCGATGTCCCTTTGATAAGAATTTTTGTAAAAGTAAACTTGCTGATCTGGCCGTTCCTGTATGAGTTGACACCATTCCGGTTAGCGGAAACATTCCACCCTGACAACCAGCCGACCAATAGATCTCTGGAGAAGAAAACCCCGAACTGGTTGCAATACAATCAGCCGTCACCGCTAACATAGCGGCTGGGTTAGCGTATAAATATGCGTCCGGATTCAACATCATTGTTGTTTCTTCATCATTCCAAAGTGGATCCCACGACGTTGAGTAATAAAGATCAAAAGGCGTTTGCGTCAAACAAGGATTGTCTGAAGCAACTCCGATGAAATACAGGATGGGATTTGCGTATAGATTACCGTGATAAAAGTTGGTGCTATTAACATGACCGCCTTCACCTCGCGTGCTTCTTCCCGATGCGGGTGCATCCATTACATCGCCCAGATCAATGCCGCCCAAACCAACCAAGCAGAATGGTTTTCGTGCTATGTCAACAATATGCGAACTCTCCCAAAAAGAAACAGTGGTGCCAACTTTTAAATCTAAAGTCGCACCCGTTTCTTGACCGCAAGTGCAGACTAAATCAGTACCACTTGTTGAATTGTTATCTTCCTGATTCATGCTAAAGACTTCTACACCCGCCATCCTGATTGGGAAATGTGCAGACCAACAATAATCGGTTATTAAATTGGCAAACTTTCCATTACATTGTTGGGTCTGAGCGGTTGCATTATGGGTTAATCCAAGTAATGAAATACCTAGAATAAAGATCCTATTTTTTAATTTCATTTAGGTTGACCTCTTCGATTGTTAGGTATAAATCATTCGGGTTTTTTTGATAAACAACGGAAGGTGTTTTTTGGATTTCTAGCTGATCGGCAAGTGTTATTTTTCTTCGTCCATTCCCCCCAATAGTTTGGTCAAAAAATGCTCTGACTTTGTTTTTCTTCATAAACTCATAAGGTGAACCATTTACTAGAATTATTTTGTCCAAGTAACCCGATTCTTTGTGAAGTTTTACCGCGTATTGACGTTGCTCCTCGATGCGGCCATCAATGAAAATTAATCTCTTTGAGAATTTTCTAATCTGGAGTGGATTAACCTTTGTTCCCGCCGGATATAAAATTCGGCCATCTGGCATATAAAGATTTCTTTGAAGAACTATGCTTGGATCAAATTTTCTTTCTCTATTTGCATCCGCAATAGATAGATTTGTACCAGGTGGATTTTTGAACGTATTGACTGCCCGATCTGTAAATTCTTTTTGCAATTTATCTAACTCACCAGACGCTTTCTTCGCTTCAAGTTTTTCGTATATTGCTTCAAGTAATGACGGCTCTTTTATCTCATATACTTTTCCAATAACCGGATATTCATCTGCGATAGCTAAGGTAGAAAAACTCAATAAACCAATCGCCAATTTTGATCTTATGTTCATCATCATTTCTCCCAAAACGAAGTGACCACTTTGCCGACCACTTGGCTCTTGTTTATGTAACCAACATAAGCGTAGCGACTATCGAAAGAATCTTTGTGTGGGGTGAATACAAAATACTCGTCTTTGCCCAAAGTTTTAGTTACATTTCTCTCAAGTTTTTTTCCGTCTTTCGCGTGTTCTTTTGCTCTTCCAAATTCGATGCCGTTTATATAAAAAACGCCGTCTTTGAAATTAACATCATCACCTGGCATTCCGATGACTTGCTTGATGAATAATGATCCATCTTCAAAATACATTTTCATGGGTGTATCGGTCTTGTTTTTGTAGGAAAACTCAACTAGGTTTCCGCGCTCAAATTCGTTCCCTTTTTCGACAACAAATATCAGGTCTGGGAGCGATTCAGTAAATTCATTTATTCCAAAATGGTATTTGGTTTTTAGCACCATAAACAGGATTGTAAAAACTAAGAACGCGATGAAAAACTTTAGCCCGTACAACCCTTTTCTTTGGGTGGCCTGTGGTTCTTGAGTCATGGTTATTCCCTTTATTAACTAAATCCACCGTATTTTATTGCAGGGGATGCTTTATTAAGGTTCTGGTTTAGAACACTTTTTGTTCTTTTTCAGCATGAATAAAGTAGGGATTCTGGGCAAGGTGCGATGAATCTATGAAAGTAGTCATATTTAAAATAGGGCTGTATTTGTAATTGTGACAAGAGGTTGCTTCTGTCACTTTATGTAAAGTGAACCATAAAAAGATATTAATCCAATACATTTGCAAAACCTTCACAAGTGCCTTTATACAAGAGTTACGAGGGTATATCTATTGTAATTGTGACAAGAGACTGCTTTTGTCACTTTCTTTTTTTTGGGATAAAATCGCAAGGTGTTGTCACAAGTAATGCAATTTCTCAAAATATCAATCTGTAATTGTGACAAGAGACTGCTTATGTCACTTTATGATTTTGTACATTAAAAAGTATTTATTTGTCACAAAGATAGGAAGATTTATATAAACCCCGTTTTAAAGGGGTTTAAGACGCATATAATTCAAAGTTATTTTGTAATTGTGACAGGGCAAGGCGATTTTTTATTTAATATACACTAAAAAAGTTATTGCTTGTCACAAGCAAAAGGCATAGAATCGAAATTGTAATTGTGACAGGAGCTTGCTCTTGTCACAATTCTATCCGGTAAACATAGAGGGATATTTATGGTAATTGACCCAAAGGACACGGGGCAAATCGAGGAGTGGATTAACGCTCAAAGGCTAGGGGTTCTCAAAGGTGCGAAAAGAATGATGGATACCTTCTGGGAATACAGAAACGATTTGATTGGCGAAAAAATGAGTAATGCCAACAAAGCCACCGTTGAAACACCCAAGCTTGGCTGTATGGTTCGGGAGACAAAGGAAGGCTCTATCCGGATTTATTGGTATCGCTTTTATTTCACAAATAAAACCGTCAAAAGGAACGGCGCTTCTAGGATTGTTAAGTCAAGAAATAATATTTATTTGAAACGTCCTCTAAAGGGGTATCGGTACAACACCAGTGTTCTAAAAAAATATGCGTTACCTGCTGAACATCAAATGGTTGATTATGCCGAAGACTATTTTGAAGAATGTCGCATGAAACTTGAGGCTTTAAGGAAGTTAAATCACGACCTAAGAATATGGAAAGACGCGAACAATATTCACGCAAAACGTAACAAGAAAGCTCCCCAAAAAAATAGGGGTGAAACTAACAATGAAAATGATGATCGTAGCGAAAAATCAGAACCCGTAAATTTTGATAACTTTGGAGAAGATGATGATGATTAAACAAGTTGTAATTGCAATCACTTTCGCAACTTCTTTCGGTGTGGCCTTTGCCGATTCTGGCAATCAAACAAAAGCGGAAAAGTTTGTTGGCGAAATGCACATGATGTCCATGCCAAAAGAGCAGGCAGCGATGGCTAGAATGAAGTGTCGTAGGCAGGCAATTATTCACGGTATTGATAGCAAACAAGCAAAGGATTGTCGTACTGATAATATCGGCGATAACGATGCCAAGAAAACCAGTTCTAAAAAATTTGACCTGAAAGGAAAAATCAGAACTTGCAACGAAAAATTCAAAGGCAATATGGCAAAAGTTTTCGCGTGTAAAAAGAAGGTTCTAAACCAAAGCCGCTTACGCTGAGAAATTCATTTGATAAAACTTTTTATTAATCTTAATCGGAGCGTGTATGGAAGGTTTGTTGGTAAAAATTAATAACGATATTGTGTTGGAGCAAAAATACCTTGATTACGATTTTGCTCAAGCACAATTGCAAAAAGTTATCGAAGCAACACCTGGCGCTTTGGTTGAATGTCTTTGTACAAAGAAAAGTATCCCGCTATCAATCGTCGCCGATGAAAGTGGGATGCTTGTTCTTGAAAACTTACCAACAACTGATTTTCAAAATCATATTCAAGGATGCCGATTTCGTAAACCAAATAAGAAGCCCCTCCCTGGGAAGCCCTCCTCTGGGGAGCCCTCCTCTGGGGAGCCAAGCATTAAGCACACGGTAGCCCTCGCTAGTGTTGCAAAAAAAGAACCGACAAAATCACAACGAGCGCAGGACTTGCTTGACGATTTATGGCATCGCATAGAGAGTGAAAATCTATCAAGCACGGGGGATTTCCCGATGCGATGGAAGGAGATAAAAGCCACTCTCAAACAGATAGCAAAAACGCTTCAGGTAAACAATCACCCACTCATTGAGAATTTAGCGGTTGTCATACCAAAGCCTCGAAAGTTTTTTACCAAGTTAGATTTCCCGACAGGAATGCTATTGATCGCTGAACTCTTGACAGCGAAAAAAGTTACTAACGGTTCTATCCGGATCGTATTGAAAGGGGCTGAAAATCCAGTATGGCTATCTAGCAATCTCGTTAAGACCTTAGAAGAGTCATTGGTGAATAAAATTACTGGCCAAGAGAACCCTGAATTAGATAACGCAAAGAAAATAATCTTAATGAGCGTTGTAAATTCCAAAAGCCAAAAAGATGTGAGTGCAATAGCGATTGGAATGATTGAAGTAGAATCCAAAACATTCAAAAGAACAAACTAACAAGGAATAGAAAATGAATCCAGCAGCAGTCATCCCGTTTATCTTTAAAACTCTCTTTGTCGGAGTTGTTTTCACCATTGTGCGATCTTCTTTTGCGATGCTATTGGTTGGGCTTCTTGTTGGGATGTCAATCTACCACTACAACTTTCCTGTGATGACAGGTTACTACAAAACAGCGGTTGACAAGACTGAAGAATCTCTCGGTATTGATGTGAATTTTCTACACAACAAAGCCGCCGAAGAATGCGCTCTCAAAATGAAATGAAGCACAAGGATCCTGGACGTGGTGAACAAGGACAGCTCGACTGAAAAAACAGAGCTTAGTGACATTCTCGCTGAGAAGATAAGCGCGGCAATAGACAATTGCGGAGCTAATAGATTACTACGGTGGGAAAATCGAAAAAACAAACGCTATTACGAATTGTTCGCCGGTACAGATTTACTAGGCCAGGCATTCCTGTTACGAGTATGGGGATCAATGAAAACGAAGCAGGGCGGCGAAAAAAGAGAGTTCCTAGATCTCAATGAGATCATCAATAAAGCAAAAGATATTACAAAAGCCAGAGCGCGACATGGATACGAGCTTGTCTCGGTATAAACCAGAAACAAACTCTCGATACGAATTGAAACGACCTGCTAACTAAGAATGATATTTGAATTGGGCACGATCTCAATACCTGGAGCCGCCTCCCGAATAAAAGTAGAGGGAACGAGTATATTTCCCTTTTCATCAAGCGCAGGCGGGACATCCTTATTCAAAGAGCAAGTTAATAATAACTGATTCTTCGCTCTCGTCATGCCAACGTAAAACAAACGACGCTCTTCGTGTGGGTTAGGCAACGTACCATCAGACTTCGGTTCAAGGAAATTCTTATCGTCACACCCAACCATCACCACATTATCAAATTCTAAGCCCTTAGAGCCATGCAGAGTCAATAAATGAATGATAGGAATACCCTTGGCTATGGCTTCGGCTTTTTTAGCCTCTAAGGCCTTCTCGTTGCTTCCAAACTTAAATGTCTCTTTAAAGATGCGTTTTTTAAGCGGCTGCCCCTTATGCTTGGCCAGCTTATCTCTACAAATCTCAACAACACTCTGGAAAAACCCTATTTTCTTTTCAGAAAAATTATCACTAATGTTTGCGATCACAAAGCTGGCCACATCCTCGATACACGAAGTTACGCCATCAACGCCTTCATCACCATCACTCTCAAGAAGAGAGCGCCAGCGTTGCTCCATGTAAACGAAATTATTAAGCGTGGCCAAAATATCCTCGTGCTCAGAAAGCTCGGCGCTCGCAATCTCGTAAGCATCCATTAAGCATTTGACCTCTGGATCAAACAGTGTCTCATCATTGAAAAACTGCTTCAGGTACAGTGCCATCCCAAACCATTCTCCCGTTGAGAGATATTTCAAAATATAAACATACTGCTTGGCGATGGTCACATCCCAGATTGAGCTAGATTTCCGAACAAAAGGCAAATTATTCTCGGTGAGAGCTACTTCCATGTGATTTAGGATATTATTCTTCCTGGCCAAAATCGCCCACTCACAAAGAGAGTTTTTTGTATCGTCATTCGAGTACCAGGCCTGGGAATGCTGAAGGATCGCATTTGAAACACCGACCAACTCCTCTGGCACGGTATTGTAATCCGGTGGCGGTGGGAAAGCCGATGTTACGACGACTCTCCCCATTCTTGGGTTGCCCGCCTCAATCGGTTTATCGACACGATCTGGGTTGTTGTGCTGAATTAAATTCTCGGCATAACCAAGGATCTTATGCCCGCACCTGTAATTAACCGGCAGCAACATCTGCTCCGCGCCAAGCTCGCGCTTAAACTGCTGCAACCCTTCATAACCTGAAGCTTGTCGAAACGCATAAACAGATTGATCGTCATCTGATACAAGAGTGATCTCGCTATTATGATCGGCATGACACTTAACCCATGCGTGCTGCACTTCATCCATGTCCTGAGATTCATCACCAAGAATGTAGTCAGCCGCAAAGGGCAATAGATTGCCAGCCCTCATTTCTCTCACTGAGAGGTACAAAAGATCAGCAAAATCCATCTTCCTAGATGTGCGCTTGATCCGCTCATACTCCTCAAAAATAAACTTCATTACAGGAACTCTCATAATGATCGGGTGCTTCATTGGCTCTATTGCTGACTGTATCTCCGAAAACTTCTCCAAAATCACCTTCATTTTTGGTACTTCGTTCTCGTTAAAATTGTTATCCACGATGTCCTGAATAATTGCCCGCATTTCTACGTCAGAAAGCAGATTAACCGTGTATCCGCCCCTGATTAGTAAAGTCTTACTGAGAGAGTGGAATGTGCCAGCGCCGATCCGTCTTTTCGCCTCCGGAGATCTGCCCTGGATCCGCGACTTCAATTCTTCAGCCGCATCCTTCGTAAAAGTCACGGCCAATAGATTCTTGTTGGGATATTTTTCGAGTAGATAGTTCGCTCGATGCGATAAAACGGTAGTCTTGCCGCTACCAGGGCAGGCCACAATTAACAGATGTCCTTCGTAGCTGACGCATTTTTGCTGGTGAGGGTTTAGGTTAGACATAGATACTGCTTTAGTAGTCAAAAACAATATGGTACTCGATATTTTTGCTGTTCGTATTTCGCAAAAAGACTATTTTTGTTCTAATTTCGCACATTGAAATGACTTGATAGCTAATAAAATAAACACCTTTAGGAAAGACAGTATTTTACTAGAATGGTTGTATTTTATCCGTATTTGTATATAATTAAATCATACCAACCAAATAAAGGACTTTATTATGCTCGAAGAAAATGTACCGGCAGGATTTTGGATAAGAACCCTAGCCGTCATCCTTGATAACACCTTCTTCTTGGGCGGGATGGTTTTGAGTGTGGCGATCATAAACCTCTTTTTCACAATAGACACCGAATCTATCACGGTAACTTTAATGGGACTGTCACAACACCCTGACTATGATCCGCGCTACCTGCTTATCAATTTCATGTTTTTAGCCCCTGTTTATTTCCTCTGGTCAAGATTTCAGGCAACCCCTGGCAAAACCATACTAGGCATCAAGATTATTGATTGCCATTCAGGCATAGCTCCCAGTAAGAAACAGGTTTTTATTCGCCTACTTGGGTACATCGTTTCATCGCTGCCTTTGGGGCTGGGGTTTTTGTGGGTGGCCATTCATCCTCAAAAGCGTGGGTGGCATGATCTTATGGCGGGCACGAAGGTTATTTATTCTCAAACCGAAACTATTATTTTAAAAGGGAGATAAGTCTATGCTGGACACTGTTGAATTAAACAAGAAAGAAGCTGAAGCATTGATTGCGGAATGCGGTGATTCACCGTCGGACTCTTTGATGGAAGGGGCGGAACAGATAGGCGGTAAAAAAATTCTACTCAAGCACAAAGTTAAAGCCGGTTATGTCATCAGATTGATTTCTCCGGAGCAGAAATTCAACTGCTTTTATGATCGCGACAATGAGCCAGAATTAACTGAAGTTATCGAAGCCATCACATCACACGAAACGGATCCGTTGCAACAAGAATTAGAGCTGTATCGGTGGGGCGTAAAACAACCCGTTCCTGCCATCCCTGGAGAAACATTCGGACAGTTTAAAATCCTGTTGAGAAATCCTGACGGATGGCTTGAATGGCTGCAAGTTTCTGGCAGACGGTTCTTCGATACCATTGAAGATTCCAAGTTGGCCGTTATGCTGCATAAGCGTGCCGATCAAGACTTTGTAATCATTTAATTGGGGGGCAGTATGGCGACACGTCTTATTAAAGAAGAACAGGATCTAAAAAATCTTAGCTCGCAAGCCACAACGCTTGAGAAGGAGCTGGAAGACAGCATTTCCCGTAATATTGTTTTGCCTGACGGGTTTGCTTTAAACCCCGAAGTTGATTATGAATGCTGTGTTACCATCGAGGTGATTATGAAAGAAAAGTCCTTTTTGCCTCATTGTAGCGTGACACTGCATCGTGACACTCATGAAGTTTCGATGTTTTTCTATCATACTCCAGACTTCAAAAAGCCTGAAGTTGGTTCCAAGCTTTACTGCCCCGTCGTTGACGTAGTAACCAGCAGTATAGAAAAATATTTAAAAGCCAATACCGACGCTATTCTGAAGACGCACGAGCTTATGTGTTCGGTACGCAAGGAAATCAAGGGGATCCTTGATTATGAGGAACCCGACGATTATTTACATTAACAACAAATCATTACACCTCAATCACAACCCCACAACCACCAAACCAATAAAGCCGATTTCAATCCTGATGTCGGTTTTATCGCAGCGCACTCTGCTAGTAAACCGTACACTCTGCTAAAAATCGCGATATGAATAATTATTGCCGCAAACTAAAAGCGACCAGGACTCGCGAATTCCAGGAGTCCTGTTGCCCATTGTTCCGCTCGCATTGAGAAGAGCATTTTGACCAGGCCTGGTGATCCGCAGATCCGACAACCTCCGCCGGTCAACATCTTCTCTCTCACCAAGAGCTAAGTCCATAAACTAAAGATCCAGCGACATGGCTGGAGAAGATGTGGGCAATGTGACACGATAGGATGTCAGGTACAGGACTGGTCAAAAGATATGTGCTTAAAACGAGTCTCAACGAGAGGTGACGGATGTAATCAAGTTACGACTCACTCCGACGCTGCATCCAATGTTTCTTTAATCCAATCCGTGAACTTTTTGTCACCGGCTGCTCGCTGCCACTTTTCCTTGGTTTCCGATGTAACTCTCACCGCGACTGTACGCTTGGAAGAATAATGGGAAGGTTTTGATCCACCTCTAAACGTAAAATCTCGATGCGGAAGAGAGGCCAGGCCTGTACGATAACCTCGCGCACCGTCCGATTTATCAGTCAACTCCTCTTTTTTGGGCAGCAATGGAATGCCAGACTTGAATGCACGAGTCAGTCCCTCGATGTATCTCTTCGAGTATTCATCTCCAATCTTCTTTGCGTGAGCGGTTTGAGCATCATAGAACGATTTTTTCATCACAAATCTCCCTCTTGTAGAACTCTGCCATGTCCATTTTCATCCAACCATTCATAGGCATGGCATTTAGACAGTCATGAGGCTGCAAACTCTTCACTAAGCGGGCGATTATCCCCGTAGTGAATTAAAATCCCGTAACGAGCCGCTATCGCATCAAGACTCCCCATTATGCCGTTGGGGTGTGCCTTAACGCCAGCAGTAAATGAGTAAGTTGTTTTTATGTCCGTGCGAGAAGCCTCGATGCACAAGCACCGGTACTTAACGCTCGATAGCCTCTGCATCTCCCGCAAAAATCTCTCTCGCTGAGAAGTAAGGCTTCCGATCATATCGGAAAGTGTTTTCCGCTCCAGAGCGATTAAATGCTCATACCCCTCAATGGAATAATCACCAGTGTCCAGCTTGGTAGTGACTGTACAACCTAACCAATTTTTAAAGTTTGAAAATTCGTAAGGTCGTTGCTCGCGGGTATCCACGATCACACTAGGGCGGGGCACAAGGGTAGTCGAGGTCTTTTTCCCGCGTTTTATTGTAAGCTTTCCTTTGGTTGGTGGTACTGTGGCCATATTTAACTCCAGTTTATTAATTTACTTCCGGTCTAGGTGCGCGAAAAACGTAAGTGCCTTCTGCATCTTCGTAGATATAGATGTTCGCATAATGGATCCCGTTGAGATCATTAATTTCATTGCAACTCCAGACGACCTCTCCCATAAATTCCAGTTTCTCAAAATTCTTATTGAGAGGATTATTCATGTGTTCTGCCAGGGACTCGCTCGATTGAGAGCAATTTCCTGATTCTTCACCTGTTACCTTATAAACAACACAAGCCAACACCTTTACCCCGTATGGAATTTCATCTTCATTAAGCGAGTTATTTTCTTCTGCTGAATTTTCCACGATACTCCTCCGTTATGTTTATAGATTAATAAAGAAATATACCTAACGCCCAATCAAATCTCAAGTTAATTTATCCATTTTTTTTAATAATATTAAAACAAAACAAAATTCTTTAATAACAGTATTTTATTTTGTATTTGCTATTGTATTTATTTCTGTATCGTATATAATTACTTATAAAGTCGAATAAACTTAAACAGGAGTAAAGGATGATTGCACTGACTAGAGGACACCCTAAATCACTTGCAACCGAAATGACCAAACTCATAGAACAAGGCTATGAATTGCATGGGGTTGTTATAACTGCGACCAAGCGTACCCAAAAATCACCATCCGGTGAGTATGTTGCAACCGACTATACGCAATTCTTTCTTGAGCCTAACGAAGTCGCCGCTCGCGATGCGTCAAAGGAGCCATTATGAATGCTTTGGGAATAAGCGAACTTGAAGGGTTTTTCAACACTAACGGCAAAGCCTTTCAAAAAGGCATCGTTAGTGGTTTAGGGCGAGTCTGTCTTGCTAAGAGCAAAGAAGATATTGACGAAGACATTGGGAGTGAATGGTCTCGATTAGACAGTAGCGAGTTACCGGCTTATATGCTCAAAGCGATTACAGGGTCGGGCATTCTCTGGCGACTTGCAAGCACCGATGAAACTCCCGATGGGATTTTAATAATGCTAATTGGAGAGAAGTATGAACGCACTGATATTTAAAGTACGCATTAAAGATGCTACGGATAAGTTTAAAACCCTTCATACAAGCGCGTTTCGAGACTTTACGGAAGCAAACAACCACTTCAAGAAAAAAGGGCTTTTTTTATCCGAAGCCGACGAACAAAGCATTGCCGGAAACCTTGAGGACAATGAACCGTGCGTTATTTTGGTCAATGAGCCAGATGAAAATATGGAGTTGCGTTGCGAGATCATCCCAGTGAATTTCAATGTTTCCACGATAAGCGACTCTATGCTTGATGATCTTAACGCCAGGCTAGAAGATGACAACGATAATTTACCGGATTCTATCTGGCTTGATTCACACCCTCATAACCAAACATCATCACAAGGAGCGAGAAATGGCCAGCATTGATGCAAAAAATGTTTTAGATAGTCTGCCAACCCTGCAAGTCATTCATGGCGCTGACGGGCTTTATATTGATTTCTTTGGCGGTAATGATACGAGTTCTTTTGATATGGCCGCACAACTTCAAGGTAAGAGGTTAGAAGATTTCTTCAACAAGGATCAAGCTGAACATATTTTAAAGCATATCAATATAGCCCTGAAATATCAGACTGTGGTTGATGTCGATTATTATTTTTGCCACGATAGACCATCCAGATTGGGCATGGAATACTATACCGCCAAGATCGCCCCTTTGAAAAATGCGATTGAAATGTATGGCCAAGAAGCAGTCATTATGACTGTTTCCAATAACACTAGAGAAGTAAAACTCATTGAATATGTTAAAAACCTCTCTGAAACTTGCCCAGAGCTTATCACTAAAGTCCTGAACCAAAACGCCTTCAATGATGTTAAGCGTACCCTTTTGAGTTTTGGGGCTGTCGGCTACCATGAGGTTCTTATTAAGATCAAGGATATTGATTTCATCAGAGCCACCTGCGGGCATGAAGGCATGATTAACCTTGAAAATTGGGTGACTTCACGAATCGTATCGCGATTAGGTTTTGAACAGTATGCTCTTGCACGAGCTGAACGTGGGCAGTACCGATTAATAGCGAAGGCGGATAAGCCAGCCATTGAGTCAGTTCTTAAAAACCTATACGACTGCTTTGTAGGGACGACTGTTTCATCCGTGTCTGAAACTATTTCGGTTGATGTCGCACTAGAGCATGAATGGATCCCTATAACCAATCAAAAGTGACCAAACCATGAAAGCTCCCGCTAAGAAAAAGAGTAAATTTGGACGGCTATCGAGCTTGGGTGTGCAAGAGCTGCACCAGATTGCTCTTTTCCTGCCGGAAAAACACCTGGACTTCCGCCGGATCGTATCCTCATTTGACTCGCTTCAGGATCATTTCTCTCGTTGCGAATTACTGACGCTTAAAGCAGCTCAAAACGACGAAGATATTGAACCGGCGAAACTGGCCACCGGTTTCATTGGACAAATTCTATCTCCACCCGATGTTCAGTTTAACGGTACACCGATGTCTAAGTTTACTCTGACGCTTCATGATGGATACCAAGTCAAATTCTCCCTCTTTGGGAATGCAAAAGAAACATTGGAGAATATCGAAAATACACTCGATGACGAAAGGAATGTTCTAATCAGTGGCGTGCCCGCCGTATTTGGCAATACCGTTTGGATTAAAAATGTGAGAGTCTTCGAGCCTCACAATGCCGGACGCATGATTCCTATCTATAAAGGAAAAACCAAAGTCATCAAGCCCGAAACAGCCGGTAAAACTGTACAGAAACACCTGCAAGAATCTGTACCATTGTCCAAAGATTTTATTCTCAACAAGATTGGGCGGGATCAAGTTGCTCGGTTTGTAGATCCAGAGAAGCTGGAAATGGTACTGCACGCTGCACACTGGCCAAAAAGTCCTGCTGTCGCATCGAGAGCCAATTTGATATTGGATCAGCTCGCAGGCCTGGTTGCCATCAGCAAAATCAAAGAACACGCCCAACCCGATAAATTGATCGGTGAATCTGCACGCTTAAACCTCACTCGATGGATGAACCACACTGAAAACTTAGAGTTCGAGCTTACAGATGAACAGTTCCAGATCATCAATGAAATAGCTGCTGCAATAGACAGCGGCTTTCCGCTTCGTGCTATGATTCAAGGAGACGTAGGCTCGGGCAAAACCGTGGTTTACGCACTATTGGCCATTTCTTGCATTCTTGACGAGAACAAGGATGTGTATGTTTTACTACCAAATACGACACTGGCCACCCAGATCTATACGGAAATAAGTGAATTGCTCCCCAATAATGAAAAGGGTAGGGCGATCCTGGTCACTGGCCAGAAAGAAACAACTCGCATCACAACATCAAAACACCGGAGCGCGGAGATTCGTATCGGGACTACCGCGTTGCTTTTCCGTGAGCTTAAAAAAACCCCAGGCCTGGTCATCATCGACGAGCAACAAAAGTATTCTAACGAGCAGCGAAATAAGCTTTTAACGGGCACAACACACTTGCTAGAAGTATCTGCGACACCCATACCACGATCTGTTGCTCTCGTTAAGTACGGCGCACTAAAGGTCTGGAGATTAACAAAAAATCACACCAAGAAAACAATAATCCCACACCTGTTAATTGGCCGTGATGAATGCCGTCAGTTGATGGGAGCGGTCAAACAAACTCTTAATGAAGGCAATCAAGCTATCATTGTTTATGCTTTGAAATCGGATAGTGAAGCCGACAATTACACGGACATGGTATCCGCAGAGCAAGCTTTTCATAAATGGGAGCGTCTTTACCCTGGGCAAGTTCGCCTGGTTCATTCTGCTATGGATGATGAAGATAAAAATCGAGCCGTCGATGATATGAAACAGGGAAGAGCATCCATTCTCATAGCAACAACGGTGATCGAGGTTGGCGTAACAATCCCAAAGGCAATGCTATTAGCCATTGTGAACGCTGAGAGGTTTGGTTTAACAACCCAATGGCAGCTTCGTGGCCGTCTGGCTAGAAAAGGTGGTGTAGGGAATTTCTATATGCTCTTACCGTCCGACAAAAACTCTCCGGACACGTTGGATCGGTTAAATATTATGCTGGAAGCATCTAATGGGTATGAGGTTGCTGAAAAGGATCTGCAACTTCGTGGAGCCGGTGATCTTTCAAAAACAAGTGAGTCTCAAAAGGGTTCTGACGATTCAATGCTGGTAGGCCGGAAAATTGATATGAGAATCATTGATGATATAATTAAGCCACAATCAGAGATTGATTAAAAAATGATAGCCCTGTATTTATATTTATATTTATATAAATATCTTTTTATTAAAAACATATAAAAGGGGCGGCATAATCTATTAGCATAAAACCAGTTTTTCTAAATATATCAACAATATAGAGCGCTTAATGTTCATACTTTATGCTTTTAAGTAAAAAATCCTGTTCTAAATGTCAAAAATAATGCTCGTTAAGATAAAACATCCTGCTACTAAAGTCATAAATAATGCACTTAAAGTCAAACATCCTGTCAAATTTCCCCAAATAACCTAATAGATAATGCTTTAAATAGTAATAAATCCTGCTGTAAAGGTTATAAATTATGTCCTTATGAAAGCACCCTCTATTTCGTTATTTTAGCAGGATTTATTACCCTTGTTTTTTTGCCAAATTAAGTATTTTTTGTCAAAAAGCCCCCAAAATTAAACAAAAAACAAAAAAGCCAACCTAAATTAGAACAGTTTTTGTTCTGTTTGCAGAAAATTAAAGGTAATAAATCCTGCTTAAAGATAATAAACCCTGCTCTTAGGTGAAGAGATAACGGCCAAAAGTAATAAATCCTGCATCAATTATTTTCTATGTATAGAGATAAATAATTTTAATAAATATTAAGAATATTTATAATTCAATCACTTACACCGCTATTTAAAAAAATACAGTGTTTTTTTGTGAAAAGTCAAAAATCAATTTTTTTTTTGATTTATTATGTTTAAAGCAAATTTAATCACTTTTACACTAAACATAATAGTTAGTGAAGCACATAAGGACGGATTTAATGGTTGACAGAAAGGAAGGGGATACTCCTGAGAAAGCGCAGTTTATAAGAGATGTTCCCGAATTTGAAAACGAAGATTATTCTGTAAAAACAGATTCTTTTGCGATTGCGGTTCTTAATCCAGGTATAAAGCCTGTTTACAAACGTGTTTTTGAAGGGCTTTTGACAAAAATGACCGGCCTAGACGTTCAGGAATACATCGACAATGATAAGCCTTTGCGATTGTCTATTTCAGCATCAGAATATCGAGCCAAGTTCCCAAGAGATGCAAATCTTAGGCAGGCATTCCATGAAACAGCCAGTTTTTATCATAAAAATACAGGCTTGCAGATTATTCATCCCGAAGGTTCGGGGCAGGATAACGTTTGGATAAACATTGTTGATTCAGCCAGGTTAAAGCCTAATGGCGATTTAGAAATTCTCTTTACGAGAAGTGTTTTACCGTATTTGAACGATTCACAAAAACGCTTATTGATTATGAATATTCCCCAGTTCGGTAAACTGAGTGGTAAATACGCTCAAAAATTATTTGAGATATTCAGCAGTTGGCTAAGTGAAAGCAAAGATATATTTCACACCAAAACAAAGGTTGATTGGCTTAGACAGGTACTAGGTGTGCCTGAATCTTATAATTTTTCCACTTTTAAGGAAAATATTTTTGATTCGTCATTGGATGACATTCAAGAGAAAACTGATATGCGAGTCGAATATACACTGACTAAGGTGGGTCGAAAATTTAAGTATATTAACTTTGCTATCTATTGGGTTAAAAATGAAACACAAGAGAGCGCTGATACTAACGAAGAAACACAACCTATAATAGAGCAAAGCGATCCAGAGCCTACTGAAGAACTGGTGAACACATTTCAGGATCAAGGCGTTAGCGACGCTTTGTTTTTTGGGTTGCGTAACGCTCGCAAAGATTGCGGTTTTACAATTCATCAGGCCGCTATGGACGCTGCCTGTCGCCTTTTGATTAATTTCTCGAAAAGAGAAGATACTTACGACCTTGATTATATTTTTAATCTGACTATCGCAGCCCCATGTTGGAAAAACTATCAGCCCAAATATTACATTAATGACGAAAAACCAAAAAACCAACCACAAGCCCAAGCCTCTCTACCATTTTCTCAACCCGAACCAGAGAGGCCAAACCATCAATCGTTTGAAGAAGTTGCACCCCTCGACGTTAGCAAAATGGTGCCGTCAGCGGAGTGGCCACAAATCAAAGAGATGATTTTCAATATGGATCCTCCCTCTGGTTCCTCTCCCACATTTTTAGAAACCTTTGTGAAGCCAATTGAGTCGGCGTACTTCAGCGAAGACAACAAATATGTTTTAAATACTCAATCGGTTGCGGTCTCAAATTTTCTACAAAGGAAAAACTACAAGGATTGGCTTGAAGTAATAATTAGAGAGGCTTTGAATAACGACGCTATTGCTTTGGCATTCACGCCTTAATCATCGTGGAGTTTTTAATGGACATTTTCGAGCAATACAGTATCGAGTTGTCGGTACTGGCCACGATAATTGTCGGTAACTATATTCGCTACTTAGGCGGTCGCATCAGGAATAAATACTTGTATGCCCTGGTTTTCTTACCAGGGACGGTGATCCATGAACTTTTTCATGCTGCGGCGTTTATTATCACATCTATTCTCTCATTCAGATTTCCTAGAATGAAAATATCGCTATGGCCAAAAACGAATCCGGACGGCAGTTGGACGCTCGGATCCGTTTCTTGTTCTGGTATCAATTTCTTTAACGCATTTCCCGTTGCGCTTGCGCCAGCATTAATGTTGTTGCTGCCGGTAATGGCTATCGAGAACTGGGATCTAGTCTTGCGCCAGACATCATCCGTTTTTAATCTCGGTGAGACTCAGACGATTATTCTGGTAGTGTCTTTAATGGCCTGGATCTCCCACTCTTCTTTTCCGTCCAGACAGGATTTCAAGGTCGCCTCAAGCCAGTTGATTGGCTCCCTTCTTTGGGCGACAGGATTGATTTATACTGCATTACATCTCTACTGATCCAATTTTCATTGTGCTGCACAACGAAATTGTTGCGAATCGTACAAAAAGTGTTCTTATTTTTAATCTCGCCTCTTTGGTTTTTAGGATACCCTCTGATAGCTTAGGTCACTTCTAATTTAAAGAGGTTTTATGGAAACTGTTTGTTTAATTGGTTTAAATAGTCAGAAAATACAAAAAATATTATTGTAATAAATTGTTATTTATATATAATTATTAATGAGGGCATTATTTAACTTTTCGCCACGAGGGGTGGCATATAAATATTGAAAGAGGACGTACCATGCGAAATACATTGCCAAAGATTGTTTTAGTAACAGCAGTATCTTATTTATTAACAGCCTGTGGTGGCGGAGCATCTTCTGACGCTGGTAGCGCGTTATCAAATCAATCTGACGACGCGAATGAAGCATCTACCAGTGATAGCACTGAAATTGAATCAACTTCCAGTGAAAATAGCTCTAGTAGCAATAGCATTATTGATATGGCAAATAGACTCAAGGAGTTAGACTCACAACAAACCCAACCGCAAACTTTTGATGTTGGTGGTGTCGAATTTCCTGATATTGATGCGAGTAACGAAATCACTCCCACTGAGATTAAATGGGCTAATGATGGTACTGGATCAACCGCGCAAATCGTTAATGACTTGCAGTTATTGTTTCGAGCTGCCCAAATAAGTGAAGTTGATTTTAGTCATCGGGTGGATAACCAACTTTATGACGACGCACGCTACCTGGTTGATTACAAGGCGCTCAATAAGACCTGGCCAACAATCGCTAATCGCAACACGAATTATGCCGATGGATCAGCTCCTAAAGACGAACTATTGATCCGAACTGCAAACAACGTGGTGGCAAGTCCTACCGTGAGTGATTTGACCAATGATGGATCGGTGGTTGAATCGGACTCAAAGAACTACCAGAAGCTTGCGTGTGCCAATGGACGAGCATATTCTGTTTCGCAATGGCTTGTTGACGGTAAACCAAGAAGCAAGGACTCTAAGTTTGAAGAATGCCTTGTCACCGACGGCAAAAGCACTATGACGGTGAATGGTAGTTTTAGATTTAATCACGCAGCGCTTAATACCTTCTCTAATCGTGAGTTTCGTTCTGGGACAGCTAATTTCGATATTAAATTCTCAAATGCGGATGGCTTACAAAACATTTATAAAGGAAAACTGAGTGAGCGTAGCTCTTTAAATATCAACATTGATACAACAACACCTGTGTATGAATACACTCGCTCTGGCGATATTGAAGTTGCCTACAAGGGCGATGCAACAGACGCAAGTGAACGATACTTTAAGCTAACAGCGATGCGTTGGGATGATAATAGAAAATCGCTTCCAGGTGGCGGAATTGGGATTGTTAATGAGATAGGTTTTAAGTTTAGTACCAATGATCCTAAATTTAATGGAGAAGTTTCGACTGTTAAGGCATTTCAAATTAAAGACGGGACATCCGTTATTGATTATGGCGTTATGAAGATCGAAACACCAACGGTAATCTATCGCATTAGTGCCGATGGTACAGATTTATTAAAGCTTGAAATTGACGCTGGCAAGGACGGCACTTACGAAAAGTCGGATTATATCAGCCCATACAGCATCGGGATTGGCAAACAAGGCGGTAACTTCCTTTCGCCTGCTGGCCATAAAACCCTAACAAAATAAAACGGGTATCCGTATAAGAAGATACCCAAATAAATAGGGGTATTCGTATTTCGTTTATATAAGACATGGAGCCGAAGTAATATGACAAATGATGCACTGATTTATCATCCTAATAAAATCATAGAAGAAATGGAGCTTCCCAAGAACTACGATCCTGAAGAACATGGTTTTGTGGATGATTCGGTTCTCTCCGAAGATGGCTGTCAAATGCTGTACGACTTCATTTCTGGTGGTCGAAACATTTTTCATCTTGAATCAGAAATTATTTCCCTGTTTAAAAAAACGTCCATTGACAATATTTTTATAAAAGACGTTCATTTTCCGTATGACTCGTTTTATGTTCACTTCGGCAACGATTCAGGCATTTATGCACCAGATTATCATAATGATGGTTCAGAGCCATTTGATAAAGACTTGATTACCTATAAGAATTCTGTGCCGATTGTCGGGGCTTATGTACAGCTTGACAAAGAATTTACAGCGAATGAATGGAAATATACAAGTTTAGGTATTTTTCTTGTTCCAGAGCCTTTAGGCGATGCCCATTACAGCCATTATGCATCCCTCGCTTTTGATAAGTATTTTGGAATGCGGAGATTAAATGAACCTGCAAGTATTAAGGATGCTTTTAAAGCGTACATTTATCAAAATCCTTTCGAGAGCGATTTAGATAACGAAAAAAACAATAAACATCCAGTTTTAGGGGATGGCATTAATTGGCATGACGAAAAGAAAAAGTGGAAACCGTCAATTGAAGAACAGGTTTGGGAAAAAACGGTCTATGAGTCCATGTCTCTGTTAATTAACTTCATTTTATACATTGACAGTCCTGACTCTGATGTAAAAGAGGATTATCCTAAGAGCTATCCTAAGAAGCTTGTCGCAAAAGCTGAAAGTGGTAATAGCAAAGAAGCTAAAAGAGCTGAATCAAAACTTGCATCTCAAGGCTATACCAAAATTAAATTCGTTGGCAAAAGTCTAAGAAAGTATTTTCAGCAAGAAAGTTTTGGTTCGAGCGTATCCCCTCACTGGAGACGAGGCCACTGGCGAAAACAGCCATACGGCTTAAAAGAAGAAGGTAAAACCCGTCCTGCTTGGATTAAGCCCACGATAGTCAATAAAGGCACAACCGATGAACAAGATATGCCTGGCCATATTTACGAGGTCTAAATGGCTAACATTCTTAACATCACCCCAACAAAACGATGAGGCCTGGAGCTTGACGAAACATCAATTCTCGTCACGATTTTATAAACTACTATTCGCCGCCCTGGTAAACAGGGCTGAAAAACTCTCAAGTTATTGATTTTCCTTGCGACCTTCAACGGATTTTTCTGAGAACGGTCATAAATCCGCGCCCTTTCTTTGGGTGTATCTTCCCTCAATAAGAATTTATCAACTCAACATCTTTCCTTCACACCTTTCTGCACCTGAAATAATTATATATAAATGTGAAATAAATACTATAAAAGGGTTGTAATGTATGAACATTGTTCATATAATAAAGACGAATTAATAACTCTAAAGAGGTGGTGATTATGAGATATATGCAAGGTGCCGATTCCTTTTTGAAGGAGAACGACGGACTAAGAATTGAAGTACAAGGCGGTGACTATGTTACCGCTCAAGATTTACTTGATATTGCGACAGGAAGCGTGTTGATCGCCATGATGTTGAAAAAAACCTTGTTGGATGCAGCAGGAATCCGTTGTAAGGCTCCGCGCCCAAACGATGTAATTGCAGAATGGGTTAAAGATGGCTCGGTGAGGACGTTGAATAATCATTATTATGCCTTTTACGGTAATGATGTCGGCATGACGGAGCGAAAGATTGGGGCTGCAATATTTGATTACTGTGAGGATCATATTAAACATTTCACGATATTCCCTCTTAAAATGGAATTTTATGGCGATGAAGCTGATCCTGTCTTGACTGTCAGTTTAGATGATTTTCCGTTGTTCTTGACAGTTGAACAATGGGTTTATTTGAGTACGTGCTTGATAGAAGACTAGCCGCTTAAAAACAAGAGTACGAGAAAAAGATATAGGAACCCGACATGGGAGAAGTTGTGGTTCTTATCAAGAAACTGGAGAATTAAAGCATGGCAACAATGAGTTACGGATTTTACTACGACATGGGTAAACGTGTTGGCTACGACATCAGCCTTAGCTCTCATTCTGGTATGGGAATTTATTTAAGCAACGTATCATCAAAGGATAAGGCGAGAATTATTCGAGAGATCGTTGCAAAAGGGTACAAACGGAGCGACATTACTGTGCAGCGAGTGGAGCTATGAGCATCAAAAAAGAAGATCTAAAGCACCCCGAACCAGAGCAAATAAAAGCCCTTAGAAAATCTTACCAAGATTTTAAGGGAGTGGGCATTACCATAGCGCAGATGGACTGTGCGGATTTTGTCCACTCAACAAAGCGGGCTTGGCAGATGTGGGAAGGGGGTAAGCGCTCAATGAACCTCGCTTATTGGGAGTTGATAAATATCAAGATTAAAAAGGAGATGAAACAGTGACCTTAGTAAGAATTTTTTGTGTAACAGTCGCCTTTGTGTTTTCAGTACCAGCGGCAATGGCTGGATCTGCGACATGGAACTCGACAAAAAACACAATCTATAAAAAGATTCATAACAATCAAGGCCAGACGATCTATTGCCAGTGCGACTGGTCAAACCGCCGCACAAACCTATCTTCTTGTGGGCTGCAATCCGCTTTTGAGAAGAAGTACAACAAGAGATCAAAGCGAACTGAGGTTGAGCATTTGCATCCTATCAGTTGGTTTTACAAAAAGAACAAGTCTTGGAGAGCTTGCTACATCAAAGCGAAGGAACTCAAAACATCTGCTCGAAAGTATTGCAAAGATAATGATCCGGAGTATCGCAAAGCTTATATGGACATGGTGAATTTGCGGGTTTCAGTGGGATCTATAAATGCTATTCGCTCCAACAAGCCTTTTGTTGAAAAGGTTAGATCGGGCACGCCTTCATTCGGATCCTGTAAAACGCGAATCGACAGTCGTGGAATCGCACCAAGACCAGAGATTCGAGGTGATCTGGCCAGAGTCGGGTTCTACCTATACGAGAAGTATGGTTTAGTGCCCTCGACTCGCCAACAGAAGTTGTATGCGAAATGGAATGCTGAAGATCCAATTGACCGGAATGAATATGAAACGAATGTGGCCATAAAGAAAGCACAAGGATTTGGAAACCGATTTGTTTTAGAATACTACGGTAAATAGCGATAAAAAAGCCCGAAAAATCGGGTTTTTTTGTAAATAACCATTGTATTTATTATTGAAATGTATATAATTTTAAATAAGAGAGCAATGAACATAAAACGAATACACTCAATTTTTTGTAAAAGATATTACCTATTAAAGCACTTAGGTTCGCCATGACAGAAATCAAAGTAAGTCAAGAAAACAATTATCGGAGAAATGGTATGGATAAGCATGAACA
>Ga0210046_1000243_pt1 | contig 57692 bp, 47 predicted proteins | sample CryGeyCG2114_250_FD_185461 | JGI IMG/M metagenome (GOLD analysis project Ga0210046, IMG submission 185461) | Groundwater microbial communities from aquifer - Crystal Geyser CG18_big_fil_WC_8/21/14_2.50 (SPAdes) (version 2) | ecosystem: Environmental > Aquatic > Deep subsurface > Groundwater ...
AGCTTTCTTTTTGTTGATATAAACACAAGAAGGCATTGTATCTTTTAAAGTGTCCGTTTTTTTAATGGTTGCTTCTCCATTTTCCATTCTTGAAATAGCGGAATTCGTTGTTCCTAAATCAATTCCGTAGTCAATTTTAGTTCTTGCCATTTGATAATGTTTTTTAAGCTTCTGTTACTTCAATTTGTGCTGTTTGAATCATTGTTCCCTTGAAATTTACCTGTGGTTTAATTATTCTTGTTATAATTCTTTTTCCTGCTTCAAAATCTTCATCTTGGACGAAGTTTACTGTTGCCTTCATTCCTTCGCTGTATTCTTTTCCTAGCATATCAACTAGTTCATAGCCATTGGATGCAAAATTGTCTTGAATACGTTGTACAGAAGAATTTAACTGCTTAAGACCTTTGGTGCTTTCATCCATTCTGCCCAAATTCTTTTGAATTCGAATAATCTCATCTGCCACTTTTAAAGCCAAAGAGTGGTCGGCTTTTTCGTTGGAAGCAACTGGTTGTGATTTGGTTGCTTCTTGTTGAATTTTTAGCTGAGTTTCCAAAACTTCTACCAATTTGTTGTCCAATTTCACACTTTCTTCTTCAAGTGAAGTCTTGGTGTTTCTGATTTGGGTTTCTACATCTGTTTTACTTGAGGTGATTCGTTTGCCCAATAACCAATAAATCAAGCCACCTAATAAAAGTGTCGCCAAAGTGGCGATTATCCAATACAGTCTGTTTTTCTCTACATCTCCGCCTAGTTCTGAAATCTTGGTTTCAGCTTGCTGTTCCGTTTCTTGGATTTTAGTACCAAGCTCTTTGGAATTGGTTATAATATTTTGGCTGTTGGTTTGGATTAGTTGGCTTAAACTATCAATTGAAGCATTTAGGCTAGTATTTTGCTCCTGCAACGCTACGATAGTCTGGCTTTGTTGTCCAATTGTATAATTTTGGTTGTTCAGCTTTTTAGTCAAAGCATCAATCTCTTGCCGTTGTTGAGATATATCGTTTTTTATCGTTGGTATTTCCTTAACTAAAGTTGAATCTTGTTGCTGTTGAGCAAAAAGATTAGTTGCTCCAAAAAAGAGAGATATGAGTAAAATTTCCTTCATTATTTTCTGATTGTTTTTATGAATTGGTCTAGCCCTTTACGGATTATAAGATTGATACCTTGTTTATTTTTTAGCCTTTCAACCAAACTTGGTGAATACTGATAATAGAGCCTGATAAAACTTCTACCTAATTTTGTTTTGCTCAAAAAGTCATCTCTGAATTTTCTCAACTCCAAAACTTGAGGATGGTCAAAATCACCATAAGCCATTGTGGCTATGTAGCAACCATCACTTGCGCTACTGATAGTTGAACCAACTTTCTTTGCCGTAGATTTTGCTTGAGCTGCTCTTACGTCTTTCCAATAGCATAGATGTTTTACTTGGTTTATTTGAATCGGACCTAGTTTGCCTAACAAGAAATCTACAAGGTTTTTATATTCAGATACTTTGCTTTGGTTTGAGCACCGCTGAATGGCTTCAACGTCATTTATACTTATACCATTACTAACAACTTCAACTACTTTATCCCAATTTAAGCAGTTTGCCTTCATTTTATCCACTTTCGAATAATTGATGGTCTGATTATATGACATAGTCATTCTCATTGCCGAAACTTGAGCATCAATTTCGCTGATAGCTTTTTCGTAAGCCAACTTAATAGAATTCAATATTGCAATTGCCTGATTAACTTCTCGGTCTTTCATATCGGCAAGAGTTGCAAGACTGTCTTTTGCTCTATCTTTTGCTAATTTTCCAACTGCAATTGAGTCAGCTAATTTTGTTAGCTTTTGAGCTGATTCAAGATAATTTTCACTAGAATCATTTTCTTGACTTTCATTGAAATAGTCAATTCCACATTGCATTATTTCATTTGCCAATTGGTCTGCTATTGCCCTGTATTTTAAGTCGTTTGTACCAAGTAATGATTTGAGAAGTGATAAATCGTCTTTTGTGTTTGTGAATAGTTTTAAACCAAATTCATAAGCTTTGCCTTTGTTTGCTTTTCGTTTCTTTTTACAACTCTCAATTTGGCTTTCGATTTTATGTAATGGTTCTTCTGTAAATTTTTTGGAAAGATACTTTTGAGTAGTTCCGTTGCATCCGCTGAACAATTGCAATGTTTCTGAACTTGAAAACTGATTTTTGAATTGCGTCAGCAATTCATCAATCAATTTTTCAGATTGTTTTTGATTATCAATTGTATAAGTTTCATCTGCAACAGAATGTACAAAGCTTTCAAAGTAGTCTGATTCAATAAGCTTGATTTTTGCTTCAATTCCTGTTTTAATATCTGATTTATCCCTGCTTAAGAGTTTGTATGTACCCAAATTGTTGAACGCAGAGAAATTTTTGGAATTAACATCCTTGTCGGTTGTTACTTTTTCCCAAATTTCAAGTGCTTTTTCTTCATCACCATTTTTTAGATATTCAATTGCAGTATTGTCAAATGGACTGGCATTTAAGAACCAAAACAAGGCATAATTTACTTTGTCTTGGTTTTGCTGAACATTTGAAAATGCCTTGTTTACAGAATCTTCCGTTCTGTCAATACTCCCAAGAATTTGAAAGTCAAAGTCTGATTTGATTTCTTTGCCAACCTTTGTGTAGGCTTTGATTTTGGTCTTTTGCTTTTGTAGTTCTCTTTCCGTTGCGTTTGAGAGAATACCTGCAATTCGATAAGGGTTATTTTGTACTAACTCCATATTTCTTCGGTTGGCTTTAAGTTCCTAAAAATACTATTCATTCTATATCTTTTATTACGGTTTTCCGTATTCTGTTCAATTTTCTGTCGAGCGTTGGCAAAAAACAGCTCTTTTGGTTTTTTCAGCGTTGGCTTTGCGTGTCGGCAAAAACCAAATGTGCTGTTTGTGCGGTTGGCTTTTCTTGTATGCCGCACAACTTATTTATTCATATACCTTTTTTCCGCCAATTAGCCCAAATAGGTTGCATTTGTGCACCTTTTGGTATTTTTTTCTAAAGGTCGTCAAAGGGGCTTTTTATATTCTGTAAGCTTTTTTGACTTACGTGAGTATAGATTTCTGTCGTTTTACTCGAATTATGGCCAAGAAGTTCTTGTATGAACCTTAGGTCTGTACCGCTTTCTAAAAGGTGTGTAGCATAACTGTGCCTTAACCAATGAAGCGTAACAGGCTTTGCTATTTTTGCCTTTTTTAAAGCTGATTTCAGTACTTTTTGAAGACTTCCTTCGCTGTATTTTTCACCTAATTTCTCTCCTTCAAACAAGTACTCGGTTGGTTTTTCGTATTTATAGTATTCCCGCAGCAATTCCAGCACTTTTTCACTAATCGGAATGATTCGGTCCTTAGCCCCTTTGCCTTGATTTATTCGGAGGACTCCTCTTTTGGAGTCTATGTCCGTAAGTTTCAGATTTAGCAGTTCGCCCCTCCGTAGTCCACAGGCATAGATCAGGCTAAGCATGGCGCGATGCTTGATATTTTGATGAGCTTGCAGGATCAGTTTCACTTCTGCTTTGCTTAGTACATGGGGCAAAATCTTCGGTTGCTTCGGTCTTTTTATCAGTTCGGGTTCCAGTTTTCGCCTGAGTCGGTTCGAAAAAAACAGCTTGACCGCATTGATCACTCCGGACTGAAAGGATGCTGAGAATTTCCTATTAATGATATAATCTTTATTGAAGAGTTCCAAGTCCTCGTTGGTAATTAGTTCAGGATTTTTGTTTGCCATAAATCGAAAAAACAAACTGATTCCCTGGCTGTAGTTTTTTATAGTGGACTCAGAATACCTGCGGTTTCGCATCCAGTCAGAGAATTTGCTGATTTCCAGACTCAATTCTTTTGATAGATCGGGTAGGGCAGCAAATTCGGGTTGAAGTTTCACTTTTTTGAATCCAGTGTAGTCCAGCCAGGCTATGCCTTTGAAAATAGAAAGCAATTCATTGATCAGTGTTTCTGAATATGGGATTGTCCAAGCCTTCAATTCAGGTTGCCATTTTGAATGCGGAATTGCCCTCACCGCATCGATCAGCTGCTGGTCAAATGGAAACTCTAGTAAGGCAACTGGCCTTTTTTTAACTGCCCCGTTTTTGATAAAAATGGTTTGCATGGCTTGAAAATGACAGATAGAAGTTATCAAAAAGAAAGTAAAATAAAAATCAGGCCTATTATGTACTTTATACCCAATACCCAATACCCATTACCCTCTACCCGTTACTCAATACGCCTTACTTCTTCACGGCCTTTTCAAAAGCTGCTTTTCCACCCACGATAGGGAGGTTAATGCTTGTGCCATCTAAATCTACAGTCAGCTCGGTGCCTGGCGTTGGCCATAGCGTAAACTCTCTGTCGCTTGACATGATCATTAAGCCAATTTGCTGGCCAGCTGGAATGATTTGGTCATCGGGCTGTAGTTCGAAAGTCATTTCATAAAACTTGCCTGGGACTAAAGGCTCACTTTCTCTGATCGATTTATAGTTCTGCGGGTCGGCCCAACCTCTGGTAATCAGGTTATCATTGATCTTACTGTCTCTGCCTTCTGTCCATGGTAAAGAGACCAACCAAACCGAAAGGTTAGCGGCTGGTTTACTGCTCGCTAAACGAATGGTGATTTTGGCCTTCCCAGAAATATGAACAGGGGCAGTCAAAGTAGGTGATACAAATAAAAGCCTGTGGTTGGTTAAATCTGCCTTAGCCAAGGTAGCGCCATCGAAAGAATAATTGTCTACAAGTGTTTCTTTGCCTTGGCCAGATTTGGATTGTGTTGCCAAGCCACCTGCTTTTGGAGCACCTTTCGTCAAGTAAAGGGTTACGTCTTTCGCTTCTGGGTTAGGGTAATCGGCATAGGGCGTTGGCTCGTTCTGTTTATCGTTTTCTCTTACAATCCAAGCTTTGGCATCTTGTTCCACACCGTTTTCAACGCCATGTAAGTAACGCGTGAACCAGCGGTTCATCATACTCAATGGAGGAGGGCCACCGTGACCCGCTTGATGATAGAAGATTTGCGTTGGAATGCCTTTGGCCTTGGCTGCTTCATAAATCCGCAGACTATGTTCTGGCACAACATTCCAATCGTTAAAACCATGTGACATGAGCAAAGCTGCCTTCATTGGCTCCATATCATTCAAATAGTCTCTTCCTGCCCAAAAATCATTGTAATCGCCAGTGATACGGTCTTGGCCTTGCGCCATTTCAGTGTCACGAATTACCCGGTTGCCATAAGCACGCTTTGATTCATCACCGCTGTGAATAAAATCATAAAGTACATCAATGTCTTCGCCTAAATAGCCTCCTGGCGATCTTACCAAGCCATTTGATCGGTAATAATGGTAATAGGAAGTGTTCGGTGCGATTGGAATAATGGCTTCTAAACCTTCTACTCCAGTGGTAGCAGCAGCTAATGGTAATGTTCCATTGTATGAAGTACCCGTCATACCCACTTTGCCAGTACTCCAAAATGCTTTTACTTCTTCGTTTCCGTCTGGACTAGTGTAGCCTTTCGCTCTGCCACAAAGCCAGTCGATTACCGCTTTTGGTGCGAGTGATTCGTTGTCTCCGCCTACGGTAGGTGAGCCTTGAGAAAGGCCAGTGCCCGGTGATGAAGAATGCACTACGATATAACCACGAGGTACCCAAATTGCAATTTGTGAATTTGAAATGATGGGTCTTTCGCCTCTGCGGGTTACCGTAGGGTTTACCCTTGGTGGTGGGGTAGCGCCCAATTCATGTTGAACATTCCACATTACGCCATCTGACAATGCGGCTGTTCCCGCAAAATAGGGGCTCGATTCGTAGATGATGGGCAGTTTTAATCCTTCCGTATCAGTTTGCATCGGACGGGTTACATCCACATGCATGCGGTCTGGTTTGCCATCTCCGTCTGTATCAAATGCTGTTGCTACCCAAAGGTCGTGGCGCACCCAGTTTTTTGGGTCTTTGAAAGCTTCAACCACTTGCGCTTCGCCATTCTCAAAAACAGGAGCGGCTTTTTGAGCATAAGTGGCGAAGGTTAAGCCTAAAAAGAGCAAGGCAAAATAGGCTGGAATTTTTAGAGGCGATGACTTTTTCATAATTGTTTTTTCAATAGAATAGATTGACTTTGCCCAATTTTCAAGGACGATGACAGGAAGATAGACGAACCTTATCAATAAGGCAAATCTTATGATTTATCAGATCATCAGCTATTATTATTTCAGAGGCTCTAATTAAGCTCAGGTGAAAAAGTCTTCCCCAAGGGGAATTCCGATGCTTCGGTATAGATAGGGCTTAAGTGCCGGAAAACCAGCGTGTCTTATTGATGCTTTAAAACCGAATATTGACCGACCATAGCAGGAATCCATCTATGGTCTGATTTAGCTTTATATTCATCAGGGATATGGTAAATTGGGAATGTATCAACTCACCTCTTTAAATTGAACTTATGGAAAATAGACGCGATTTTCTCATCAAGTCGGCACTTAGTGCTGCAGGCTTAGTGGCCGTACCGGCCTGGCTCAAAGGAGCACCATCAATCATTAAGTCATATAACAAACCCGACTCCTTAATTAATGGAGTACAAATTGGATGTATCACCTATTCGTTCAGGTCCATGGAAGACCAAAGTGCTGAAGCCACACTTCAATATGTGAAGGACTGCGGCATTTCTGCCATTGAATTGATGGGAGACCCAGCAGAATCTTTTGCTGGAATGCCTAAGAATCCGGTAGACTTCAGACAAATGTTCCCTCTAATGCGCAAGGAAAGAAACAACGAAGCCCTGACCGAAGATGAGAAGAAACAACTGGCCGATTTAAGAGCTCAAAGTGAGTCATATACCAAAGAGCTGAGTGAGTGGAGAGCCAATGTAGACATGGGTAAATTTGAACAGGTGAGAAAAATGTATAATGATGCCGGAGTTTCAATCTATGCCTTTAAGCCCAATGCTTTTGGAATGGACGCCTCTGATGCCGATATAACCTACGGTATGAAAGCCGCCAAAGCCTTGGGTGCTTCTCATGTTACTTTAGAACACCCTTCGAATGATGAGCATACACTCAGACTCGGTAAATTGGGAGAGAAGAACGGTATGTCGGTTGGCTACCACGGTCACGAGCAGGAGACCTTTACCTTTTGGGATACCGCTCTTGATCAGAGTAAAAGGAACGGACTGAACCTTGATGCGGGTCATTATATAGCAGCTGGTAATACCGATTTGATTCAGTTGATTGAAAAGCAGCACAAACGGATACTCAGTATGCACACTAAAGACCGCCAAACCCCAGCGAATGGAAAAGGCAATTTAGTTTGGGGGAGTGGAGACACGCCAATTCCTCAACTGCTTCAAATGATGAAAAAGAACAAATACGAATTCCCTGCGACTATAGAATTGGAATACCGTGTTCCAGAAGGGTCTACTGCGGTAAAGGAAGTTCAGACCTGCGTGGAGTTTTGCAGAAAGGCCTTGACGTAAGGGTTAGTATCATAGATTTTAATTGGTTTAGTGGCACTTTAATATAAATACCTGAGCTCGACTTTAAACATTTGTATACCTCTCCAAAAGTTGATGTTCTCATGACAAAAGGAACTAATAGATTCATCTGGACTATGAATGAGCACTTTTGGAGAGTTCAAACAATGAGAAAACCTTTCTACGATCACCTTAAGCTTGTTTTATTAATCGAGTTCAGGTTAAATAGTACTGTCAACTTATTTCAGGACGATACATATGTCGCTTGTTGGTGAGGCAGAACACCAACAAGGATGGGGATCTTTATTGGAGCCTAAAAATTTCACTTTATTACTTATCTTTAATGACTTCATCCTGATTTTCATTGTACTTTAAGTGTATTTTTTTTGATGAAGGCTAATTGCTAATAATTATCTAATTATGTCATTATCACCACTAGCAAGCCAAACACCAGGCGTTTATATCAACGAGATAAACTCATTTCCTAACTCAGTAGTGGCAGTCGCCACTGCGATTCCAGCTTTTATAGGATATACCCCAAGAGCATCTTATGAAGGAAAATCGTACCTGAATACCCCCGTTAAGATCACCTCTTTTCAGGAGTTTCAGGCATTTTTTATGTTGACCAACCCTCCAGCTCCTGCTCCGCCTGCGATTCAGTATCAACCGCAATATTATGTGCAAGTGCAATCGAAAGTGCCAACGGTTGGAGCTTCTTACAACTTTAATGGTCAGACCTATACTGTAAATCCTGATCCAGGCACAATTTACTACCTCTATAATAGTGTAAGGTTGTTTTATGAAAATGGAGGAGGCACTGCTTATATAGTTTCCGTAGGTGCCTATGGCGAGCCTACTGGGAGTCCGATAAATCAGGGAGATCAAATCGTAAATCCCAATGTGAAACTTTCTGAGTTGCTTGCTGGATTGGCTTTACTAAAGAAAGAAGAAGAGGTGACACTTTATGTAGTGCCGGAAGCCACACTTTTAAACTCCGATGAAAATGGCACTCTTATGGAGTCTATGCTACTTCAAAATGGAGATATGGCCACCGCCATGTCTATTTTTGATGTGATTGGTGGAAATGCACCTGATCCGATTTTGTATACACAGGACATTCAGAATTTCAGGAACAGTACAGGCAATAATTCATTAAAATATGGCGCGGCTTATTATCCCTTTTTAGAAACTACCATTACGGAAAGCGATGAAATAAGCTATCTCAATCTTAATGGGGGAGATATCAATGCGTGGGCACCTATTGTAAATCCTCCTTCGGCACCTAATCCAGTAGCCGAGCAAATTTTGAATGAAATACAAAACCCTACTTCTGGGATGACCACAGTACAACTGAATCAAGCCTTGATGAATGCTAGCAAGGCCTATAAACAGCTTATGGGGATCGTCCAGCAACAAATCAATATTTTACCTCCTAGTGGAGCTATGGCGGGTATTTACACCAGGATCGATAATACTCTGGGAGTGTGGAATGCACCTGCAAATGTCAGCCCGGTGGGAGTGTCGGGATTAACATTGAAGATTAATAATTCGATGCAAGCAGGCCTTAACTTGGATGCGGTAAGTGGAAAATCAATCAATGCTTTTCGTTTTTTTATTGGACGAGGGGTGTTGGTTTGGGGGGCAAGAACTTTAGACGGAAACAGCCAAGATTGGCGCTATATCAATGTGAGAAGAACGGTCACCATGATTGAACAATCAATTAAGCTTGCAATAAGGGCTTATGTTTTTGCGCCAAATGATGCCAATACTTGGGTTGCTGTAAAAGGTATGGTTGAAAACTTTCTTACCAATGTATGGAAAGAAGGTGCTTTGCAAGGTGCTAAACCAGCGGATGCTTTCAGCGTGGCAATAGGACTTGGGGTAACTATGACCGCCCAAGATATTTTGGATGGCATTATGAGGGTGTCAGTGAATCTTGCCGTTACACATCCTGCTGAATTTATCATTATTCAGGTTGAACAAGAAATGGCAAAATCATAAATCATTAAAATTAGAAATTATGGCAACAGATGACGGATCAAAAGAAGGAAGTACTTGGCCAATGCCCAAGTTTAGGTTCGAAGTAAATTTTGGTGGTGGAGCTCAAAACGTTGCCTTTCAAGAGATTTCTGGCTTAGAAACGGAAACTCAGGTCATAGAATACAGAGCTAGTAACAGCCCTATATTCAGTACCATAAAAATGCCTGGAATTGCGAAATATGGCAATGTGACAATGAAGAGAGGGCTTTTCGCAAAAGACAATAACTTTTGGAAATGGTATAGTGAAATTGAAATGAACACCATTAAAAGGCAAACCGTCACCATCAAGCTATTGGATGAAAGTGGTCAACCAACAATGACTTGGACACTTAATAACGCATGGCCAACTAAAATTACTGGAACAGACCTAAAATCGGATGGCAACGAAGTGGCGGTCGACACGATCGAAATAGCCCACGAAGGTTTGACCATTGCCAAGTCATAAAGCGTTGGATTGGCCACCAAAGTGCTTAAATATTTTGGGAAATGGAGGACTCGCGACAGTGGCTTTGCTCAAGTCCTCATCATAATTGCTTTTGCAAAATCAGGGTTTAATCGTAAGTTGGAGATGATGCTAAACAACGAAAATATCGAAGCCCTGCAAAAAGAATTGGTGTGGTTTGAGCATGTGCTCAACCAACGCTTTCAGGCCTATTTCAATCAACCTGAGATAGATTTAATTCAACCACCAAACCTTGATGAAGATCCATCTGCTTATGCGAAATTGGTAAGGCAAAATGGCTTTAATACGGATGAAAGACTGATCCTAATGCTCACCTTGGCTCCTCACCTGAAGCCTCAAGTGTTAGACTTGTTTTTTATCAAGAATGTTCCTTACGATCGTGAATTCACAGAATTTGGAGGATATTTGGGTAAATACCACAAGGGTTTTTTACCTACTGCTGAAACAGCACTTTTCATTGTTGCCTTGAACGACCTTTCCAAAAGGGTAGAAGCACAGGCTTATTTTGACCTCAATCACCCTTTTAGGCAAAATGAAATTATACTCTTGAGAGGAATAGAAAATGGAGAGCCACTGATGAGCAGTCCTTTGGTTTTGGATAAAAAGTACATACACTATTTGATCACAGGAGAAGAAGTGCCGTTTTGAAGCTGTTTTTGCTTAAAATCTCAGTATTGAACTTGAGTGGGTACAGATCTCAGACTTTGGCAGATAAATCAAAGCACCTACGACAGTGGTTAACTTTACCGCAATGTGCGTTGAGTAACGCAAAGGCTTTCAAGAATTAACATTCTCAATAGTTAAGTCACCTCACAGAGGTCTTTTTCAGAAGTACATGATTGGGCTAACTACAAATGACGGGTTTCTTTCCCTGACGCAGGAAGGGTCTAATTTTGGTTGGCTAAGAGTTATCAGACAGAGTCCTTTTGTTCATGACCTGTGACAGGTTTTGCCTTTGGCAGATAAATCGGAAACCTGCGATAGTGGTTGACTTTACCGCAAAGCACGTAGAGCAACGCAAAGGGCTTTGAGGAATATAATTCTCAATAGTTTAGTCACCTCGCAGAGGTCTTTTTCAGAAGTACATGATTGGGCTAACTACAAATGACGGGTTTCTTTCCCTGACGCAGGAAGGGTCTAATTTTGGTGTGCTGAGATAGTTATCGGACAGAGCCCTTTTGTTCATATCAGGTCACAGGTTCGGAGCACCTGCGATAGGGATCAAAGGGTTTGTTGTGGATCGTATTATCCGATTGTTAAATTCACTCTCTTGCCAAGTCCAATTTCCAAAAGTTTGTATAGCGTTGAAAGTTGAATGTCGCTATGTCCGTTCTCAATCCTAGAGATAAAGCTTTTCTTAGTTCCTGTTCGCTCTGCAAGTTGTTGTTGTGTCAGATGGGCTGCTTTGCGTGCATCACGGATGATTTCACCAATAGCAAATGCCTTGGCCTTGATTTCGAAGTTAGCTCGTTCGGCAGTCCCTATCTTGCCGTATCGACTGTCTAAATGGTCATCAAATGTGGTTAAATGCTCTTTCATTTTGATCGTTTTTTGAGTTCAAAATATTCTTCTTTTAACTTCAATGCTTTATCAATCTCCTGCTTTGGCGTTTTCTGAGATTTCTTTTGAAACCCGTTGAAAAGCACAACCAAGTCGCCTTCATCGAAGCAACAAAAAATACGATAGATGTTGCTTTGAAATTCAATCCTAATCTCAAATAGTCCATCGGTGCCTGACAAGTGTTTGAAGAACTTAGCGGGAATCCTTTCCGCAATTCGGATCATAAATAGAACCTGGTCAATCTTATCCTTCAGTTTACCGTTCAAAGGATCGAAAAAATCCTTGAAGTAATTTTTGAAGAAGACAAGTTGCCGCTGTTGTGCTCCATGTCATAAAGTTAACTAATAATGGAACATTAGAAAACGGGATTTAAGGTGACTGAAGTTTTGCCATTTGAAACTAAGGTGCAATATGAACGGAAGGCATCAATAAGCCTGTGGAATTAAATACGGACAGAGTCCTTAGGCTCATATTGGGTCACAGGTTCGGAGCACCTGCGAAATTGGTTAATTTTACCGCAAAGCACACAGAGGTACGCAAAGGGCTTTGAGGAATATAATTCTCAATAGTTTAGTCACCTCGCAGAGGTCTTTTTCAGAAGTACATGATTGGGCTAACTACAAATGACGGTCTTTTTTCCCTGACGCAGGAAGTGTCTAATTTGGGTTGGCTGAGATAGTTATCGGACAGAGTCCTTGTTTTAATAACCAGTTACAGGTTCGGAGCACCTACGACAGTGGTTGACTTTACCGCAAAGTGCGCTAAGCAACGCAAAGGCTTTCAAGAATCAACATTCTCAATAGTTAAGTCACCTCACAGAGGTCTTTTTCAGAAGTACAAGATTGGGCTAACTACAAATGACGGTCTTCTTTCCCTGACGCAGGAAGGGTCTAATTTTGGTTGGCTAAGAGTTATCAGACAGAGCCCTTTTGTTCATATCAGGTCACAGGTTTGGAGAATCTGAGACGGTGGCTCACCTATTGAATAACCTGAAATTCATGATCTATTCGAATTTCTTTCTCCCCCTGAGGGCTGAGGTATAGAACTTTGAATTGAAGCCTGTTCTTCCCTAAACGAGGCCGCCCTATTGTAATTTCAGCCCGGTGATTCTTGTTAGAAACATTTAAAGGTACAAAGCCATCTTGACCTTCAAATTTGACAAATATTTGAGGATGCAGGGCACTACTTGCCGCTTCTAGACCGATTTCTGCGTGGAATGTAGAACCGGATTTAAGGACGTTATCATCAGAGTCAACAAATGCACTCACTAGGTCAAACATGGCAAAAAGACTCGAATGCTTTTTGTGATAAGCATTTATAGTCTCAAGAAGATATAAGCTGAGATTGGAATTAAATACAATGAGATTAGACTCGGTTAGGCTTTGAATGCTTTCTTCTAAAAAATCAGTTGGGAGGTCAATCGGCTCGATTGTACTTCTTGATAGGTAGATAAATTCTGAGGACAAGGTCTTGATCTCATTAACGTCATGTTTTGATTTAATGACTTCCAGCTTGTCGAGTAACTCCTTTGCTCTTTTCAGTAAATCTGAACCTGTTCCTGTCTGACCTGTATTGTATACTTCTGTTTCAAAATCCTCGAGTGACTTTATGACTGATTTTTCCAGATGATTGATTTGCAGTTTCATGGAGCTATCAGTTTCTACTTCACTACAAGCGGACACCGTTATAACAAGTATGAGGAAGATGAGCTTTTTCATTAAAGGGTTTTGATAGATTGTTGAAATTTTATTCTTCATGCTTCATATGCTAATTATCGAATCATCAATTTTTCCATTTCTAATTTAAGTTAGAAATTAAGTAGCACTCATTATTATGTAATTGGGTGACTTACTTAAGTTGCAATGACTCGATTCAATTTTTATGAATAAATGACCTTAAAGTTTCTGTGATATACTTTTTTCCCTGAGTTTACGAAGGGTCTAGACCTTAATTCTAGTTCCTTCGCTCTGCTCAGGATGGAAAACGATAAAACAGTCTTGATTTGATAATTAATCTATTGCAAACTCAACGAATTCCTAAAATTTAAATATCATTGACCTACTTCGATAATCTATTTCGCAGCCGTAACCACAATTTCTACCAAAAGTCCATCCCTAGGAAATTGAGCTTCTACACAGGCGCGGGCAGGAGGGCTTTCTGGGTCTACCCAAGCGTCCCAAGCCTCATTCATTGCTGCTACTTGGTATTTATCAGAGATATAAATCGTAGCCATCAGTAATTTAGATTTATCAGTTCCAGCCGTGGCCAATAAGGCATCAATTTTACCCAATACACTTTCGGTTTGTGCTTTCATGCCTTGCTTGGTATCGGCAGCCACTTGCCCTGCTAAATAGATGGTATCGCCATGAATCACGATTTGGCTCATGCGTTTTGATTTGTTCAGTTTTTCCATTGAAATGAATTTGATTAGGGTTATCGTTTAAGTGTGTCTTTGATGAAGCCGTCAAGATCTAGTTTAAATTGCTTTAATGAAGCCTGCTCGATGTACATCATATGGCCCGCTTCGTAGTATTTCATACTGATATTGTCTTTGATGTTTTTAGGCAAGCCTAAATGATTGATAGAATGCTCCACGCCATAAAATACAGTGGCAATATCTAAGTAACCGTTCATGATCAACATTTTCATATTAGGATCACGAGTCAAGGCTTGTGCCATATCTGGCCCGGTGTTAATGGCCGCCATACTGCCTCCCCAGCCGCCATTGCCTCTATGGGTCCAGTCCCAATTAAAGCCAGCGCGTCTGCCTGCAGTTGTGGTGTACATCAAATCCTTACTCACACCAAGTTCTCCATGGAAGTAATCCAAAAATCCTTGGATATAGGCAGGAGAAATGGCCGAACTTTGTGGGTCATAAGCACCGCCTTGTTCGATGCCATCTTGGCTATAGCCAGTATATCTTGAATCCAATCGACCTACCGTTTTGCCTTCATCCCTCAAAAATTCTGCAAAGAACTCATCTGCAGTCACACGCAAATCTGCTTTCATCCAATAGTCAGCTTTGGTGCCTGTGTAGTTGGCTAATTTGTTCGCTAATCCTTGTTTTTCGGTCATGCCTAATTGATCCCCTTTGAAGAGTGCTGGCATGTATTCGTTCTCGGTAAATGCACGGATTTCATTGACAAAAGCTTCCATCGTAGCAGGCTTATTAGGCACTTTATTATGGTAATAGGCAGTCGCTGCATAGGTGGGGAAATGCACGATATAGGAAAGATCATCACCAGGAGGAAACATCAATGAACGCAAATCGAAAACAGCAGAAACCATGATGATACCATTCATTGCTACTCCTTGGTTGAGTAGCTCGTTCATGACGGTTGCGTTTCTAAAAGTGCCATAACTTTCGCCCAATAAGAATTTAGGTGAGTTCATTCGACCATTGTTGATCAAATACTGAGTGATGAAAAGGCTAATGCTTCGGCTGTCTTGGTCTACTCCCCAAAAATCTTTGAATTCGGCTTTTCCGGCAGCCACACTTAAGCCTGTGCCTATCGGATCCATCATGACCAAATCCGCCATATCCAAAATAGAGTAATCGTTATTCACAATTTGGTAAGGAGCCGCTTTGTTGAAATTAGGGTCGTCTACAACAATTCGTTTTGGCCCTAAAATGCCCATGTGCAGCCAAAAAGAAGAAGAACCTGGGCCGCCATTATAGGCAAACATTATCGGTCTGTTTTTGTCAGAACCTTCTTTGGTATAACTGGTAAACCCAAAATGGCCGATCAGCTCATTGTTTTCATCGCGCAAGGGCATGGTGCCCGCATTCGCAGTATAGTTGATGGCTTTATTGTTGATTTTGACTGTGCCAGTCGAAGTAAATACTTGGGCAGGGGAGGCTATAGCGCCAGTATTCTCTTGGCTCAAGCTAGAAAATGATAGCATGATAGAGAGCAGAAATAGGAGTGAGGTCTTCTTCATAGTTTGGTTTAAGATGGATTCGAAGTTGAATGTAAGCAATAAATTGGAATGCTAGGAATGTAATATGGGACGAAAAATGCTTTGGGCAAGCGATCGCGAAAATTTAATACTACAATTAGGAATTAATTTTTAAACCACTTTAATTTGCTATACTACAATTAGGAAATAATTATTGAAGATGAAGAAATTTCAATTGGGTGAATTCGAAGAAGTGGTGATGCTCACTGTAGGCGTCTTGTTCAAAGAGGCTTATGGTGTTTCAATTAAGAAAGAAATTGAAACGAGATTATCGCGCAAGGTGAGTGTTGGTGCCCTGCAGTCTGCCCTCAAAAGGCTCGAACAAAAAGGGTATCTAAAATCCCAAGAGGGCGAGGCAACTCAGGAAAGGGCGGGAAGACCCAAGCTTTTCTTCGAGATTACAGCTTCTGGAAAAAAGGCACTGGAGCACAATAGGGCGACCAGGAATGAACTATGGGACGCCATTCCAAAAGTGGCACTCGACATTAAATTCAATCCATTTTGATGGAAAAGGTCAATCCTCCAAAATGGTTATTACGGTTTTTTAGATGGTTCTGTGCTTCTGAATTGCACCCCTACATAGAAGGTGATCTGCTTGAACTCTACTCCGAAAGGTTGGTGAGCAATGGAAAAAGGAAGGCGGATAAAAGACTTTTTGTTGACATTATCATGCTGTTTAGGCCCAGCATTATTCGGCCATTTAAAGGATATCATTACTCAAACAACAACGCTATGCTCAAAAACTATTTTAAAATCGCTCTCCGCACTTTGTGGAAAAATAAGGCTTACTCCGTTATCAATATCATGGGTTTGGCCATCAGTATTGCTGGTGCCACCTTATTGCTCACCTATGTGAAAAGCGAATTAAGCTTTGATCGCTTTCACTCCAAAGCAGATCGAATTGTAAGACCAATTTTGATCCAGTCTACCGCTGAGGGAGATCGTTATTTTTCATCAAATCCCGCTATTTACGTCCAGACCTTGGCCGAACAAATGCCCGAAGTTGAAAACTATGTTAATCTATTGCGGCTGAGTGGGCAGTTCAACGTGGTGATAAACAACAAGCCATTTACAGAAAGGACCTATGCCATCACTACCTCTAATTTCTTTTCTGTATTCGATTTCGAATTGATTCAAGGCAATAGCCAAACTGCCTTGGCTGAACCCTTTTCAATGGTTTTGAGTCAGAAGCAGGCCATTAAGTTTTTTGGGACTGAAGATGTTTTGGGCAAAATGGTTGAAGCGCCTGGTTATGGAGGGACTTTTAAAGTAACGGGGCTAATGAGGGATTTGCCTCAGAACACCCATGTAGAATTAGATATTTTGATTGCAGAGCGCACATTGCCAGAGGACAGGGCGCGCGCTTTGTATCAAAATTGGACCGACTTTTCGTCTACTTCATACATCGTATTGAAGAAAGGAACTGACCTCGCAACCTTCACCACAAAAGCCGATGCGCTGGCGGATAGTAACTTTGCAAAAGCGGTTGCAGACTTGGTACGTTTTGAGTTTCAGCCTTTGGCCGATATTCATTTTGAATCGGCACATATCGAACGTGATTTTGCTGCCTTTAAAGGGGACAAGAGCTATGTGATTGTTTTCAGTATTATTGCCCTTTTCCTGATTGTGATTGCCGCAGTGAACTACATGAACCTTGCTACTTCCAAGGCAGTATTCAGGTCTAAGGAGATTGGGATTCGCAAAGTCGTAGGCGCAAAAAGAAAACAACTGGTGACCCAATTTTTGATGGAATCTTTCTTGATTACTGGTATTGCGATGGTCCTATCCATCGGAATTACGGACTTGGCAATGCCTTTTTTCAATGAGCTGACCGCCAGAACTTTCGAATTCAATTTGCAGTCCATTTTGGACTATGCTCCATTGCTGTTGGCCATTGCCATTATCATCGGACTGCTTTCTGGGATATATCCTGCAGTGTTTATGACAAAGTTCAAACCGGTAAAAGTTTTGAAAGGGGAGGAAACTTCAGGTGGCTCGTTCAATATTCGCAAGGCCCTGGTGGTGTTCCAGTTTGCCCTGTCTACGGTGATGATCATCGGCACGCTGGTGGTTTCAAACCAGATGAATTTTATCCAGAACAAATACCTTGGTTTCAATAAGGAAAATCTGTTGGTCATTGATATCAATAATGGCGCAATCAGGCCAGTGTTCAAAATCATGCGCAACGAGTTGGAGCAAATTGCGGGTGTAAGCGAAGTGGCCGTGGCCTCGAGAATCCCAGGGGAATGGAAAAACATCAATGAGGTGGATGTTAATATCCTTGATGAAAAGGGCATAAAGAAAGACTCCATCGAAACTTACTATATGAGTTTTGATCCTCATATGCTTTCTGTTTTTAATATGGAATTGAAAGAGGGGGAATTCTTTAGTGGGAACGATCAAAGTGATAGCACCAAAATATTGATCAATGAAACTGCCGTTAAAAAATTCGGACTTGAAAATCCAATAGGTGCAATTGTAGAATTGGAAGGAAGAGGCAAAAGCAGTTACACGATCATTGGGGTGCCGAAAGATTTTAATTTTCAATCCTTGCACAGGGGCTTGGAGCCAATGGTGATTGGCGCCTGGAATAACCCCAATGCTGTTATCGATTACTTTATCCTCAAAATGGAGGGCGATCCAAAGCCCATTATTGAGGCAGCTTCCTTGGTGCATTCAAAGTTCGATACGCGCACGGTGATCGAATACCACTTTCTGGACGACCAACTGGCTAATTTCTACGAAGCCGAAAGACAAGCGAGCGTAATCTTTAAAATAGGAGCTGGCTTGAGCATTTTCATCTCTTGTTTAGGGCTTTTTGGATTGGCCTCATTTACGGTGCAGAAAAGGGTAAAGGAATTGGGGATCCGCAAAGTTTTAGGAGCAAGCGAATGGAGTTTGTTCTATATGTTGTCGAGCTCATTTTCGAAACAGATTTTGTTGGCTTTCATCATTGCATCGCCATTGGCTTATTTTATCATGAAAAAATGGCTCGAAAACTTTGAATATCGCATTGATTTAAGTGTTGGGGTATTTTTATTGGCAGGGTTTGGCACTTTGCTCATTGCCATTTTAACGGTGAGTTATAGGGCGCTTAAAGCTGCTCACTCCAATCCTGTGCAGTCATTGCGAAGCGAGTAAACTTTGAATCCGAAGAAATAGGCAGATCGCTCGGTAAAGTCAAATCTGGATGAATTGGATTTAGGTAGCAAGGAAGTTGAAAACTGGCCTGAATGGCGCTTTTTAGGCAACTCTCAGGATTTTCTCCATTTTTCTGCCTTTCGCCAATTCGTCCACGAGCTTATCCAAGTACCTTACTTGTTGCGTCAAGGGGTTTTGGATTTCTTCTATGCGATGGCCACAAATCAGCCCTGTAATCAAATGGGAGTTAGGGTGTAATTTTGCTTGACTGAAGAACGTTTCAAATGTTGCTTTTTCATCCATCAGCATTTGAAGCTTTTTTTCATCAAACCCCGTAAGCCATTCGATCACCTGTAGCAATTCGGCTTTGGTTCTGCCTTTCTTTTCAATTTTTGTAACATAGTGCGGATAAACCGAGGCAAAGGTCATTTTTGCAATGCGCTCGTCTTGTTTCGTTGAATTGTTCATGGTCGATTTAACGGGTGGCTAAATGGTCATAGTCTCTCTAAATGGCCTTTTCTTTTGACAACGTTTTTATAATCCCACTGAATTTCAGTGGATTTTTTGAGCCATCGGTGAAGGTCTTCCATATTGATTTGATCTACTTGGGTATAGAAAATTGAGGCATCCTTGAATTTTTTGCCAACCACATTGAGTTGAGCTTCCTCAAAACTTGCTCCGCTCCAAAACATCAAACGCAGCCCGGATTTTTGTTTGCTATAACCAACAATGGGATTGCCATTTAAAAACCAAACGGGGTGCGCATGCCAAATTTTGCTTTCTGCATTTGAAAGTTGGCCATTAATGGTGGCAGCAAGCAAATCACAGATTGATTTGTCAATCGTGTTTTGGCTGTCATTATAGTCTTGGATTGTGGGGGTCATCTTTCTTGAAAAATTGAGTAGGACGAAATATAAAAATAACATTTTCTAAATTTCAAAACTCAAATTCCAAAACTCAAATTTCAAAACTCTAAATCTAGAATTCGAAATTGAATCATTTTATCACTGATTCCCGATCCACTGCTTTCCCTGGCCTTTGGCCTCTAATCTAACTCCTCTTTTTCACCCCTTTAATGGCGGGTTCATTCCAAGGGTCATCGGGCCATACATGTTTTGGATATCGTCTTTTTAATTCCTTTTTAACTTCGAAATAGGCATCAGACCAAAAGCTTTTAAGGTCGGCCGTAATCTGAACTGGTTTAAAGCCAGGAGAAAGCAAATGCAAAAGAATGGACTGCTTGCCCTGATTTACCATTGGGGTCTCGGCCAAGCCAAAAACCTCTTGGATGCGAACGGCAAGTACAGGAGCTTCGCCATTATCGCGGTACATCAGCTGGATTTTACTTCCGCTGGTTACTGTAATGTGTGTGGGTGCTTGTTTTTCTAATAACTGCTGCTGTTCTGGGCTTAAACTGTAGTGCAACACCTCTTTGAGGTTGATCTTCTTGAGTTGATCGGGTCTTTTAATACCCGTTAGGTAGGGGCCTAGCCACTCAATATTAGTTTGTAACAAGCTTATGGTGCTTACTTCAGGCCATGCGTCTTGCGGATTCCACCTGCGTAAACTTAAAATTCTGTTTTGCCATTGCTGCACTTCTTCACTAAAATCAAGCAGTTGTTCGCCTTCTTTTTTGAGCGCATCGGAAATGGCAGCGACCAAATGTTTTTCGTCTGGAGAAGGCAGCGGTTTGCTTTGAAGCACAATACTCCCGATTCTCAAATCTCTCGTTGCAATCAGGCCACCTTCTTCCGTATCCCAAGTAATGACTTCCTTTTCCTTGACCAACGGGGCCAAATCTCGAGGATTAAGGGGCGATGCCATGAATATTTTCCCCATGCCATCGCGGGCATCAATATGGCAAATGGCCAACCACGGTTCGTTGGCTAAATCTTCTCTATGGCCAGCCATGGCATAGCGACCGTTGGAGAGTTGAAATTGCGCATTATTGCCCGGTCGGGCGAAAGCGATTCGCTCAGGGTAAGCGCGAGTAATCAAGACTCCTGTTTCGTAAGGATCGACAAGGCTGTTGCTTGGGTCAATATTGAACAGACTTCGGTATTGGGTGGCAATTTTCTCAATTCTGGCCATTTTTCGATTGTCCCGATTTTCGGCTCGATGTTTTCTTAGCGCCTCAATTCTCGTGTTAATGTCGATGCCTGCTTCTCTGCCCAAAGGATCACGTTCTTCGAGCAAAGCGGCAATATCGGTCGCCAATGCCAATTGGTCGTCTTCTTCTGCCATTAAAAGCATATGCGCAATGCGAGGGTGGCAAGGAAGTTTGAGCATGTTTTTGCCATGTTCAGTAATCTTGCCATTTTCCAAAGCTTCGAGTTGATGAAGTAAGTCCGTGGCTTGGGCCACGGGCCCTTTGGGTGGAGGAGTTAGCCAAGTCATTTGTTGCACATCAGTAATGCCCCATTGCGACATGTCCAAAACTAAAGAAGCCAAATCAGCCTCCATGATTTCGGGTGTAATGTGCTCCGTAAGCCGCTGATGCGTAACGGAAGACCACATTCTATAGCAATAACCTGGGCTAAGTCTTCCTGCTCGTCCAGCCCTTTGATCGGCAGAATCGCGAGAGATATGCACGGTTTCAAGTCTTGAAAGTCCAGAGTTCGGGTCAAATTTAGACGTACGACCAAAGCCACTGTCCACTACAATTTTGACACCCTCGATTGTTAAACTGGTTTCTGCAATAGAAGTCGCTAAAACCACTTTTCTACGGCCATTTTTATCTGGGTAGAGTGCAGCATTTTGTTGGTTTTGAGGCAAAGCGCCATACAACATGTGTATGGCAAAGCCTTTTAATTCATTCCTTAGAATATCATGAGCAGTATGGATTTCTCTTTGTCCGGGCAGAAAAACCAAAACATCGCCATCGTGCTTTTTTGCGGCTTTAATAATGCTTCTGCAACAGAGTTCGGCCATTAGGGATTCGTCAATATCGCCTTCATAATGCACTTCGACCGGGTACTGCTTTCCTTTACTGATGGCAGAAGGTGCTTTCAGTAGGGAAGTAAGCTGTGGCATATTCAGCGTAGCCGACATGATCATGATCCTAAGGTCAGGCCTTAAGATCAATTGTGCTTCTCGGCAAAGGGCCAGCGCTACATCGGCATGGATACTTCTTTCGTGGAATTCATCAAAAATCACCATGGCTACATTTTCCAAAGCATTATCACTTTGAATCATTCTGGTCAGAATCCCTTCGGTGAGTACTTCTATTCTTGTTTCTTCTGAAGTGCGATTTTCAAACCGAATCCTAAAGCCAATGGTTTTGCCAACGGGTTCATTCAGAAAGTAAGCCATGCGTTCGGCAATTGTTCTAGCAGCCAGCCTTCTTGGTTCAAGCATCAAGATTTTCTTTCCTGCCAGCCATGGCTCATTGAGCAAAGCCAATGGGAGTAATGTGCTTTTTCCAGCGCCTGGTGGAGCATTCACAATTAATGTGTTGCCAGAAACTAAATGAGATTGGACCTCCGCTATGATTTCGGTAACTGGGAGGGCTATTGAATACGGATTGAAGGACAATGGAAAGCACTTTAATGAAATTCAAAATTAAGCTGCTAAAACTTAGTGTGAAAGTTTAGTTCAAAAAAGGTTCGGCCACCCAAGTTCTAAAGACATCTGTATCAGCGGTACTATTCTTTGACCAAATAAATCTTAAATTCACGGTCTAAATCAAAAACACCACCATGAAGAAATCGGTCATTTCCAGCATTCTATTTTTTTCAATATCAGCTTTTACATTTACCAATTGCCAAAAGGCAGCGGTCATCGATGAAGCCGATGTAACTCGTATCATTTCCACTTTAGCTTCTGACGATATGGAGGGAAGGATGATTTTCACACAGGGCATCGAAAAGGCTTCGCAGTTTATCCAATCAGAATTCGAGAAGATTGGTTTGGAGTATTTAGACGGATTAACCAGTTACAATCAGCAGTTCAGCATTTACAGTATTGCTCCAGGAAATGCGATTATTTCTTTGGATGGAAAATTGATTGATGCGGATAATTTCCTAACAATGTCTACCGCTGAAAGCTTAAAATGGTCGGATATTGCAGATTTGAACATAATAAGTGTTGGCGCTTCAGACAATTTGCAAGCGATGTATAACGACATCCGAAGACAATCAGGAAAAAATCTCGTTTTGGTTGATCCAGCCCACAAAGATTTTTTTGCAAGACTAAAGGGCTTTTCCTTAAGGGGAAATAGAGCAACCGAAGTAGATAATGAAAACGGGATTGTGATGGTTTTATCCACTTTGAAGGCTGTTAAAAATGTCAGCGTTGAGGTTGATAATGTAGTGAAAGCCGAAAGCCTTTCTAATGTAACAGGTAAGATTTCTGGAAAAAGAGCGAATGAAATTATTTTGTTCAGCGGACATTATGATCATTTAGGAGTAAGAGGCACTGAAGGTGATACTATTTATAATGGTGCAAATGACGATGCTTCAGGTACTACTGCTGTCATTACTTTGGCTAAATATTTCAAAGAATCAGGTCTAAAACCAGAAAGAACAATCGTATTTGTGGCCTTTACGGCAGAAGAAAGTGGCGGTTATGGTTCAAGGTATTTCTCAGAACAAATGGACCCAGATCAGATCATGGCCATGTTCAATATCGAAATGATTGGAAAAGGAGCGAAAGAAGGGCCAAATACAGCATGGATTACGGGCTTTGAGAAATCCACCTTCGGGGAATTGTTGCAAAAGGCAGTAGAAGGCACAGAATATACTTTCTATCCAGATCCTTATCCAACCCAAAACCTATTCTACAGATCAGACAATGCTACTTTGGCAAGATTGGGTGTGCCAGCACATACCATCAGTACTACACAAATTGATATTGACAAAGACTATCACCAAGCTTCGGATGAGGTAAGCACACTCGATATGGCGCATATGACAAATACGATCAAAGCCATAGCAAAAGCTGCCGAGAAAATGATTTCTGGAGAGCAAACGCCAACAAGAGTAGACCCAAGTGGTTTGAGATAAAAAGAATCAGAATTTGATAAAACATTAAAGCCTCGACTTGTCGGGGCTTTTTTATGCTTGACTGATCAAATTCAGCTTGCAATCGCTCGGCTTAGCCGAGTGATAAGTATGGCTTTGGCTTCTAGCCAACTTTTAGGCCTTGGCGTACTTTGTGGTAGAATGGAGATTCCCACTTTCGTGGGAATGACGCTCCGAATGTTGGCGTCATGACCAAAAATTCTATTCGCTATTGAAAGTTTCAATCAATTCCTCGAACAAGTCTAAGCTTCAAAGAGTATGTTTGTGTAAAGCTTAAATTTGATATGTTATTAGTTCTTTCACCTGCCAAAACGCTCGATTTTGAAAGCCCATGCAATGCCGAATTTTCTTATCCTCGCTTCCAAAAAGAGGCTTTAGAACTTATTGGTGTCTTGAAGGAAAAGTCACCCGAAGAAATCCAAAACTTGATGGACTTGAGCGAGAACTTGGCCGAACTGAATGTTGATCGCTATCGAAAATTCAAGAAGTCTAAATCTCCACAAGGAGCAAAACAAGCGATTTATGCCTTTAAAGGTGATGTTTATATTGGGCTTGAAGCCGAAGAACTTTCGGATGAAGACATTCTGTACGCCCAAGAGCATGTCAGAATCCTCTCTGGTTTATATGGCTTACTGCGTCCGCTGGATTTAATCCAGCCTTATCGATTAGAAATGGGAACGAGACTGGCCTTTGATGACTATACCACGCTTTATAATTATTGGGCAGATACCATTGCCAATCAAATGAATCGGGATTTGAAAAAGCAGGGAGACAAGGTACTGATCAATTTGGCTTCTAATGAGTATTTCAAATCGTTAGAAAGGCCTGCGCTAAAAGCGAAAGTCATTAATGTAGATTTTCTTGATCAGAGGAATGGTCAATACAAAGTGATCTCTTTCTTTGCTAAAAAGGCAAGAGGCATGATGGCCCAATTCATCATCAAAAATAGAATCAACGAGGTAGAAGCCATCAAAGCCTTTGATACTGAGGGTTATTACTTTGATCAGGCCAGTTCAAATGAATTGAATTTGGTGTTTAAAAGGGATTAATTCATGAAAGATCCCAAATCCATAGCACAACGAGATTTTTTACCTGAATTTCAATTTCAGACTTCGCGCAGCTCTGGGCCAGGTGGTCAGAATGTGAACAAGCTTGAAACACGTGTTACACTCAGGTTCAATCTCCAAAATTCAAATGTATTGAACGAAGAAGAAAAGGAACACTTGGCTAAAAAATGGGAGAGGCAATTGACCAATGAAGGCGAAATGCTGTTTAATTCAGAGGAGCATAGAACACAAATCCGAAATAAAGATGAGGTTGTAGCGAAATTTAGGAAAGCCATTGAGCTCGCTTTTACCAAACCCAAACCACGTAAAAAAACTAAACCTTCCAAAGGTGCCATTCAAGAACGACTGACTAGCAAAAAGAAACATGCTGATAAAAAGGCATCAAGGAAACCTCCCGAACTATAAATAAAAAGAGCGCCTTTTGAGCGCTCTTTTTAATCCAAATTTAATTTCTCTAGTCATTACCTCCAACCCGGGTAGGTTTTCTTGGGCTTGGCCAAGCCATTTGTTCACCCGTTCTTGGGCTCATAGGCAATACACTTTTATCTCTTGGGAAAGTATTTGCGTCTTCTGAGGCCATGTACACAAGAATAGCCGTCAAGATTGCATTGTTTCTTACATCATCAAAAATAATTTTATCATAAGTGTCGCGGTTGGTATGCCAGGTGTAAGTACCATAATCCCAGCTTAAAGAACTTAGCGAGAAACCCGGAGCACCTGCCGCTACAAAAGAAGCATAATCTGAACCGCCACCTCCTGGAGCTCCTGGAAAGTTAGTTTCAATTTGACCTGAAATGCTTCTTGGTACGGCTGAGAGCCATCTGTTGATGTATTCGTAAGCATGCAAAAAGCCTTGACCGCTAATGTTTACGACTCTTCCCGTTCCATTGTCTTGGTTGAAGAGGGCTTGAAGATTGTTGACGATCTCGGGGTGATCTTCGACAAATGCACTTGAGCCGTTTAATCCTTGCTCTTCGCTGCCCCAATGACCCACTAAAATGGTTCTTTTAGGGTTAGGATAAACGAGTTTTAAAATGCGTAGCGCCTCCATCATTACCATGGTGCCAGTTCCATTATCCGTTGCGCCTGTTCCGCCATCCCATGAATCAAAATGGGCAGAAAGCATCACATATTCATTGGGCTTTTCGCTGCCTTTGATTTCGGCTATGGTATTGAATGTGGGCACCATTCCTAAGTCTTTTGAGGTAGCCTTTACAGTGATTTTCGGAATATCCCCGTGCTCCACCATTCTAAAAAGTGTTCCATAGTCTTCTAATCCAATATCAATGGTAGGTACTTTTTTAGTTCTTGCCCCAAAGATTTTATTCACGCCAAAACCTCTCGACCAATTTGAAATTAAAATACCAGCAGCCCCAGCTTCTTCCAAAGCCTCGGGTAAAGTTCTGGCGTTCAAGCCTGTATTTCGAATTCTTTCTGCCCATGCTCTGCTTTTTTCTGCCCTGTCATCTCTCATTTTTTTGATTGACTCTTCAGTGCCATGCTTTTCCCAGTTATAATCCGGACGGCCAGTTGGCTGCGCCATATCCACCATAATGAATTTGCCTTTGATGGTTTTTAACCAAGTTTTGAACTCAGTTTCATTAGCCACATTGGGTACCATCACCACATCTCCTGTTACCTCTTTTCCGTTGGTGGAAGGGCTCCAAGCCAGCTGCATGGCTTCCAAACTTTTTACTCTTGGTGCAATCATGTCTACATGGGTAATACCACGTTCCCAACCTTTCCATTCACCCCATTTTTCGTTACGCGCATCAATGCCCCAGCTTTTGTATTTGGCAACCGCCCAATCGTTGGCGGCATTCATTTGTGGAGTACCGACCAGTCTAGGTCCGTTTTTATCGAGAAGCTCATAGGCTATGTTCTCGAGTTGAGAGTTTTCATTGGCCTCTTTTATAATTTTTTCAACTATGGCTTTAGTGTCTTGGGCTTGCGCAGAAATGGCAAAGCAAAGCACAAAAAGCATAAATAATTTAACTGTATTCTTCATTGTGTATTTGTTTAGTTCGGCTCGAAGATATTAAGCAATCAGAAATATAAGATTACCGATGGTGTAATGGGCTGGGGAGCAGGGTTCGGACATTAGACCTCTTTTTGTCAAGGCCTAATGTCCTAATCCAAAGGTTTACTTTCTAAGGTCCATTTTTACAGGGGTCTCTCTATACTTGTCGAACCAGGTAAGAATCGCAGCGACTTTTGCAATGAGATTGCTTGGTTTCGAAGCGATTCCATGGAAGGCATTCGGTATTCTTACCATTGCTGTCGGTACACCTTGTAGTTTGAGTGCTGTGTAATATTGCTCTGATTCGTGAATTGGGGTCCGCAAATCAGACTCTCCAGTAAGCAACATCGTGGGAGTGGTCACATTCCCAATTAAAGAAATAGGAGAGTGTTTCATGTAAGTTTCTGGGTCTTCCCAAGGTTTTTTATCGAACCAATAACGCGTAGCAAAGGCCGACATATCAGAATTTAATGACCAGCTGTACCAATTGATAACAGGTTTAGCGACTACAGCAGCTCTGAACCTGTTGGTTTTCCCTACAATCCAAGAAGTCAGCACGCCACCGCCAGAACCACCTGTAACAAACAATTGGCTTTCATCGATATAGCCTCTCTTGATCACTTCATCAACGCCAGACATCAAGTCGTCATAGTCCTTGCTTGGGTAATTTTTATCAATTTCATTTCCGAAATCATAGCCATAACTAGTGCTGCCTCTTGGGTTGGTGTAAAGCACCACATAACCTGCTGCGGCCATCAATTGAATTTCTCCCGAAAAAGTTGGCCCATAGCTGGAAAAAGGCCCGCCATGTATTTCTAGGATCAATGGGTATTTTTTATTTGGGTCGAAATTGGCTGGTTTTACAATCCAGCCATTGATGTCTAAACCATCTGCGGATGATTTGAACCAAATCTCTTCAACGCTACCTAGTTTTTTGTAGTCGAAGAGGTCTTCATTTACTTTCGTAATCCTTTTATTATTGCCGTTGTTTCCAGCACCTAGATCTGCGGGCTCGGTAGTTTCTGCCCAAGTGTAAGCGTAATTGCCGTTAGCAGCAATAGAAAAATTGCCAGATGTATAGGGCCTGCCTAAAGAAACACCACCCAAACCTTCGGTTATATCGGTTACTTTCCCTTTGAGGGTGATGTACGCGATTTTCGTATGCGCTTTATCTACATACTGAAAATACAGGCCTTTTCCGTCTGCTGCCCAAACAAGGTTGCTGACATCTCTATCAAGGTTTGCAGAAATCAGTTCACTGTTTGATCCATCGGTATTAGCAATGTATAATCTGTTGATTTGATAGCCTCTGTATTTGTCATCGTATCCAGTGTAGGCCATTTTTTTCCCATCAGGAGAAATGGTAGGATTGCTGTCTGGTCCATAGCGATTGGTGAGTTTAGTAAGCTTTCCCTCTCCCAACGCAATAGAATAGATATCTGAATCTGAGCCTTCAATCTCTTGATCTTCGCGCATATTTGCGCTAAAGTAGAGGTGCTTTCCGTCTTTACCCCAAACGGCATTGCCATGATTAAAAGGTGCATCCGTGATTTGTCTTGGTGTTCCACCTGAAACCGGGACGGTAAATAATTGCTGGTTGCCTTGAGGCAATTCACCGACACCATCTCTACGCCAGTTCAAATCATCCACATATTTTGGTGGGGCATTCCAAGTAGCACCTTTAGGAGCAGCAGGCATTTTAATAGGAGAGGGCTTGGACTTCGGGACAAACATATTGAAAACCAAATGCTTGTCGTCTGGTGACCAGCTTACATTTGAAGGTGATTTTTCAGAATTCACCACTACCATTTCATCGCCTGAATCCATCCAGCGCAAATACACTTCTGATTTTCCTGATTTGTTGGAAGTATAGATGATCTTTTGCCCGTCATGAGACCATCTTGGAGCCCGATCATTCTGCTCGCCTGTTGTCAAAGGACGATTTTGAGTGCCGTCAAAATTCGCAATCCAAAGGTTAGACAAGTTTCTATCCGTCATTACATCCGAGAAATTACGGACGTAAATTATTTTTTGTCCGTCAGGCGAAATTTGAGGATCGGAAACATATTCCAAATTAAAGATGTCCAACATCTCCAATTGATCAGAGACTTGAGCGCTAGCATTAAGGGTGGAAATGCCCAAAATGGCAATTAAAATGAGTAGCCGTATTGATTTCATGATTTTGGTTTTAGATCAAGGAATTTAGCCAATCGATTCTAAACCAGCAATCCTTCTTATTTTGATGGCCAAAACCTGCCTGTGCTACTTAATAACTTGTTTCGTCTAGCTTCACTTTTCCTCGGAATGTTTTGTAAACAAAAATGGTATAAGCCAAAACCAACGGGGTGCCAATGGCTACAATGATCAGCATCGTCTGCATTGATTTTGTAGAGGAAGCCGCTTTGTAAATGTCAATGCTATATTTTGGATCCACAGTGGAGAATAAAAGCATTGGATAGAGCTCAATCGCCACAATAATCAACAGTAAACTGATGGTCAGTGACGAGAAGAAAAATGCCCAATTGTATTTCTTTTTATTGGCCAACCTCGGAACGTTCGCAATGCTAAGGAAAGTCATGAGCGGCACAGCAAAAAGAAGAGGGTTGTTTTTAAAAGCATCTGACAAATGAGGAATATAAAGCAATGTGTAGAGCGAGGTTATCCCAAAGGCTACCATGAAAAAAATCATTCCGCGTTTGAGCAGAAATGTCATTTTTGCAAATAATCTGCCCTCAGTTTTCAACAACAGGTAAATGGCCCCATGTGCCATAAATAGAAATAGGGTAGTGAATCCTGTCATTAAAGCATAGGGGTTAAGGAATTCAAAAAAACCAGCTCCATGGTAGGAGTAGTTTTCACCAATGGCGATGCCTTGTAAAACATTGCCCAAAACTACGCCAAGCAGAAAGGCCAGCATTATACTGGAAATGCCATAGCTAATATCCCAGGTTTTCTTCCACCATGCCATTTCCTCTTTTCCTCTGAATTCTATTGAGATGGCCCTGAAAATGATAAAAACCAAAAAGAGCATAAAAGGAATGTACAGGGATGAAAAAAGCGTGGCATAAACTACTGGAAAACCAGCAAACAAAGCACCGCCACCAATGACCAACCACACTTCGTTCCCATCCCAAACGGGACCCACGGCATTCAATGCTATTCGTCTGCTGTTCTCTTTTTTCAAGAATAGATGCCAAGCACCTGCTCCAAAATCAAAACCATCAAGAATGGCATAGCCCGAAAACAAACCACCTACAACCAAATACCACCATGTTGGATAATCTAAACCTAAAAAAGTCTCCATATTGCTCAATTTTGGGTGATTACTTTAGTTAATTCTTCTGTCATTGGTCGGTCATTTTCTTGCGATTCATGATAAGGGCCATGTTGTATTTTTTTGTTCAGCAAGTAAATAAAGAGAACAAAAAGTAAGGCATACACCAACAAGAAAAGGATCAGTGAGAAAACAATTTGATTGGCCGATACAGCTTGCGAAAATGCATCTGAGGTCCTTAATAAACCATAAACTACCCAGGGTTGACGTCCCATTTCTGCAGCAAACCAGCCTACTTGATTTGCAATTTGAGGTAGTAGAGCAGAGAAAACAAAGATCCAAAGTAACCAACGATAATTGAACAGTTTGCCTTTATACCATAAAAAAGTAGCAAGCATACTTAGCCCAATGAGCACCATGCCAATGGCAATCATAATATGGTAAAATTGGAAAATGGCATTGACTTGCGAAGGTCTTTCATCTTCGGGAAACGCATTGAGTCCCGTCACTGGTGTATCAAAGTCGTAATCAAGTAAAAAGGAAAGTCCCCCGGGTATTTTTACGCCTGTTACCTTCTGATTTTCTTTATCCACCCAGCCGAATAAATACATGTCGGCAGGAGCGCTGGCTTCGAAATGACCTTCTAGGGCCGCTAATTTTGCGGGTTGATTTTTGGCAACGCCTTCGGCAGATTTATGCCCGGTCAATAATTGCCCTAATGAGAAAACGGTGGCAACCACTAATGCGATTTTAAAAGCCTTTTTCGAAATATCGACATACCTTCCTTTAAGGATATAATAAGCATGAACACTCAAAACCAGAAATGCGCCAGAAAGAAAAGCCCCGAGCCAAACATGCGTTAATCTTTCAACGCTGGAAGGGTTAAAAACCATGGCCCAGAAATCAGTAATTTCTGCGCGGGCATTAAAGCCTTCGCCCACTATGTGATAACCAGCAGGGGTTTGTTGCCAACTGTTGGCCACCACGATCCATACGGCAGAAAACATGGATCCCAAAAATACTCCAATGGTAGAAACTAAATGAACCCAAGGTTTAACACGGTTCCAACCAAAAAGCAGGATTCCTAAAAAACCGCTTTCCAGCGCAAAGGCGAAAATACCCTCTGCGGCCAGCGCACTACCGAAAACATCGCCAACAAAGCGCGAGTAAGTAGCCCAGTTCGTGCCGAATTCAAATTCCATCACGATGCCTGTGACTACACCAATCCCGAAGGTAAGCGCGAAAATCTTAGTCCAAAATTTGGCTAGCGTATGATATTCAGTGTTTTTGGTTTTGATATAAAGGCTTTCGAAAACCACCATTAATAAGCCTAACCCTATACTCAAAGGGGGATAGATGTAATGGAAGGCAATGGTGAACGCAAATTGAATTCGGGCAAGTATTTCGGTTTCCATAATTTGGGTAATTGCTAAGATGTTCAGTTTTTTGGATAAGCTTAAGGCCTCGTTCCCCCATGTCCACCCGCAACAATTCGCATGATCTTTAAACTTAGGTAGATAAATTTAAAGAATTGAATAATGGGATTCTTCATTTTGGCATGTTCCTGTTTGGATATTTTTTGTGTCATGATCGTCAATTTATTTTGTTGAAGCATATTAAAACTAGGATGGCAATTCCATATTTATTCTGGGATCAACCACCAAAAGGGTTTCATTTTGGCCTTATAGATAAAGGCGTAATGTAGACTTAATTTTAACCAATGTCCTGCCAGTCCAATGTCGCCAAAGGTTTTCTTAAGTTCTCGCCCATGCGTTTCAGGATATTTGTTGTAATCGGGTACAATCGGAAATGTGGTGATGCTTATGCCACTTCCTTTAGAAAGACCATATCCGGCAGAAGCAATACAAGCCGCACCCATATTCCCCATGGAGCCTTTGTGATGAAGTGTTTTGGCACCGTTGATGGTGTCGATAATGTTGTCTGCCACTAATTTGGCAGTAATACCAGAGGGCATTCCCGTTCTTGGAGGAGCTGGAAAAATTTCCGTTCCATTTTTACTTTTTCTCGGTTTAGAAATGGAGTGGGGCGGGGCAAAGGCAATGCCTGGGGCGAAAATATTATTGTAGCTCGGGTTTTGGTAAGTTTCAGGCCAGTCTTGTACCGACCATTCTTCATATGGTTTAGGGCTGTAATCGGCATCTACAATCATAAAGCCCTTGAAAAGTTTAGCAGTAATGTCTTCGTTTGCTTTATCAAAAGCTTTGAAACCATGGCCGCTAAAGGCAGGGATGAGCATTGCAAAATCAAATTCTTCGGTTAAATGTTCGCCTTCCAAATTCTCGTAGGATACTTTCCCATCTTCAACTTTCTGAATGCCCGCACCTAAAATCCATTTGATACCTCTGTCAGCAAATACCATTTCTACCATTTCGCTGGATTTCATTACTTGATTTTGATAGGAGAGAAGCATGCCATCCATTCCAAAGTCGCCTAGTTCGTTTTCGTTAGAAATCCATGTGATTTCAACTTTGTCGCGCACTTTAAATTTGACCAATTCCTTTTCTACGTTCAAAATATATTCGAATGCGGCACCTTGGCAGGTGGCTTTCGCATGTCCTGTACCAATCAGGATTTTAGCCTTTTTTTGAGTTGACTTTATTTTGTTGATAAGCTCGTGTAAGGCAGCGGATGCATGTGTGGCATGATCGTAAGTACAAACCGAATAGGCTTTGTTAGTGCCAGGATTTAGCCCTTCTGTCAACTCAAAGGCCAATTTTGGGCCTGTGGCGTTGATTAGGAAATCGTAGGTCACTTTTTCTTGCATACCCAACATTTCGCCATAGAGGTATTCCACCTTCACAAAAGGTTTTGGCTCGGTGGCATCTCCTTCAGGATGAAATGACACCACTTTTGCTTGTTTGTATCCAATACCTTTCCTTTTATACAACGGTTCTAATGGGAAAAATACATCCTCAGATTTCATTCTACCTATGCCCACCCAAATATTGGAAGGCACCCATTGATAGTTACGATTCGGAGAAACTACCAGCACTTCGTGCTTTTTAGAGAGCTTTCGCCTTAAATGTGAAGCTGCGGTGTGTCCGGCAATCCCAGCGCCAAGTATTACTATTTTCGACATGACATTTCGTTTAGAGGGTTGTACTATTTCAAATTAAACCTTGCAAGCCTTACCATGCCCCAGTTTCTCTGGGACTGTTAATGATGGCTTCAAGCTCCGTTTGTGTGATGTATTGTGCAGAGTAGCTTCCGCCCGAATTAATGACCTGCCCGTAAAATGAGCGCATATGATTTCGACTTCCTTTGTTCAGGTTTTGATAAACATAGATAATGTCTTGGTTGTCAACCTTGGTGAGCCAAATATTCAAATCGGCAATGTCTAAATCCTCGATGGTGGCGCTAACTGTATAGGCATCCAATATAGTTTTACTGCCCAATTCGACTAGCTGAGTATATAAGCTTTGTAAATTGGCATCAGTAAAAACGCCCACCTCATTTTGATTTACTGGGTCTTCTAAATCGTATTTATCCAGCAACATTTGAACTGCCGAGGTATGAGTTTGCTCGCTTTCAGCAATGTTGGTGAAAACGTTGATTCCCCATTGATTGAACAAGGTGATGTAAACGTCATGCGCCAGCTTTTCCTCTTCTCGCATTAACATTAAGCTCTCGATTTCAACCGCGCTGAGGGGTTCGTTTGGAAGCAGTCCTATTTGAGTAGGAATGTCACTGTCAGGGTTTGGTGCATCGTCCTTGCAAGCGAACAGGGTCAGAAAAGCAAGGGCGGAAAGTGCAACGATCTTTTTCATGATTTTTAAAATTTGATGAGGTCATATTTTGTCAATGGGCAATGGTTTGGTACAAAAGAACCAATCGTAACAAGTCATTTCATCCTCATTTTCCATTCTTTCTTTTGCAACTCCACAAGAACCTGCGGTAGGTACGATCACGTCATCACCAGGCTCCCAATCGGCAGGAGTGGCAATACTGTGCTTATCGGCTGTTTGCATGGCGATTAATGCCCTTTTTAGTTCGTCAAAATTTCTTCCCATAGAAAGTGGGTAATAAATAATGGCCCTGATGATTCCTTTGGGGTCAATAAAGAAAACAGCCCTCACCGCTTTTGTAGAACTTTCTCCAGGTTGAATCATGCCGTATTTTTTGGCCACTTCCATGGTAATGTCTTCGATCAGCGGGAATTTGACTTCAATGTTTTTCATTCCCTTGAACTCAATTTTTTCCTTGATAGTCCTTAACCAAGCAATGTGGCTGTATAAGCCATCGATTGATAGCCCTACGAGTTGGCAGTTGAGGGCATTGAACTCTGGTTCCATTTTCGCGAAAGTCATGAACTCCGAAGTACATACAGGTGTAAAATCGGCAGGGTGGCTGAAAAGGATGACCCATTTGCCATTGTAATCCGATGGGAAATTAATATCGCCTTGCGTGGTGATTGCTTTAAATGCTGGTGCGGTATCTCCGATGCGCGGCATCGAGACAGTTTGTTCAATATTTTCCATTTTATCTGCTTTTGTGTGAAATTCTATTTAATGCCAGGCTGAATGATCGCCTTGAGCAATGACCAAATGTAGATTAGAATAATCACGGACTCTGTAACATTGGTCACATTCAGCCGATCATTATTGAGCCGAAAAAGGAGGTAAGTTGGCTTTGTGTCGAATTCGCACCTTGCCTTTTGAGCTCTGGCCCGATGGATTTGACTATTTATGAGTGAGCAGCACATTATTGAGAGGCTGCAAAGGTTAAATTTGGGCAGATCAAGAAAAATCGCCTGATCTATTAGGCTCATGGCCAAAGACTTCGCTTTGATTTAAAAAATAGACGTGTTTTTTTACCTAAGTATGTTTGTAAATCGCAAACAGTATACTACTTTTGCATCACCTTAAACGAAAGGGCATTATTTAAAATATTGGAGTGGTAGTTCAGCTGGTTAGAATGCCTGCCTGTCACGCAGGAGGTCGCGGGTTCGAGTCCCGTCCATTCCGCTTCATAATCAAGGGGTTATAAGTTTTAAAACTTATGCCCCTTTTTTATTTGTATACAATTTCCCTCATTAATCTTTAAGTCGGCCTTTGATATGTTCATGTTTTGGACAAATAGGCCAGCAGTGTTTTTAGAAAATTTATGCGTGTAATCAGCAGATTACTTAACCAACCTGCACAGGCTCAATGTTGGCAATAAGCTCGTTAAACTGCTTAGCCCTTGATTCCCAACTGTTCTGCTGTGAAAACTCAATGCGTTTTTGAATCTTTATTCGGTTGTTGTAGCGTAATTCCTTTTTAGTGGCCGTAATAAAATCTTCCGCGTTGGCAGCAATGCTAATCAATTGTTCAAAATCTGAAAGGTCGCTGAAGTTTGTGGTGATGACGGGTTTACCCATGGCCAGGTACTCATTGATTTTTAGTGGATAAATGGCTTTGGTCAATTTGTTTTTCACAAAGGGAATAATGCAGGCGTCCCAATTCATAGCAATCTCTGGAATGCTGGACTGGGCCAAAGCGCCTAAGCAAACCACATTCGTTGGCATTTCTGCAGGCAGTTCCACCTTCAAGGGGCCGAGCATTTCGATTTTATACTCAGGCAAAGCTTCGGCTAAGTTTTTTAACAAATCCAAATCTACCCTGTTGTCTATCGCGCCAATGTAGCCAATGCTATGATTATGAGTGGTTTCAATTTTTTCTTGTTTAAAAACGCTCAGATTGACCCCATTTTTAACACATGCGACTTTTGAGTGTAGCCTATCAAATTTTTCCTTTAAATGACTTGAACTGGTGATGACTTCGTTGGCCTGTTGGGCATATTTGGTTTCGTAAATGCTACCCCATTTTGAGGCCCATTCTGTTCCGCCAATTTCATCATAACAATAATAAGTGGTAGGAATGCCCGCCCAATATTTTTTAGTGAACCAACCATAGATGGGATTGAATGCATTGACGAGGACAGTTTGTTCTCGATCCAACTGCCGTATTATTTTTTTGATGCTAAAGCCTACCAACCAAGCATTTAAGGACATTAAAAGGTTGAATAAAAAAGGATTGTTTACCCAATTGACGGGGATCACAGGCAGGCTATTGTATACCTCAATTTGACCATGCTCGGTTTCGATTTTTCGCCATCTGCTTGTTTTGCCCAAAAGTTGTGCCTTTGGCGCATTTGGATGGCGAAATACATCTTTAATGGTATAATGGTAATCGATGAAAATGACTCGGTTATGCCCTGCCAGTCGTGTCATAAGCTCCACTGTAGATTTAATGTAGGGGGTGTCCCAGGCAGGGAAGCTATGACAGATAATGGTTTTCATTTTGGTATTGGGTTTTGCGATTTCATTTTTAATCATCCTTTGTTTCGGTGCTGGCTTAGCTCAGTGCAGCTTTTACTTTTCTGCGCAACCAGCTCCTTTGTTTAGAAACTTCACCAATCACCTCTTCCATAATGTCGGCCCTAACACCGTTCAAGAAGAGTAAAGGCTTTTTGCCTACGAATTTTTTATACACTTTAATGGCATGCTGATCGGCTTCATTCCATTTTCTGTCTGCCTTGGTCACCATCACATGGATGTCCGCGTTTTTTACATATTCATGACCATAAGGATGATTCAAAATGGAAGGGATTTCAATCCAGTTGAAGTCATGTTCATGGCGTGGATATTTTTCTGCAATAAATTTTTGAGCTGTTTCAATGAGCATCGTTTTGCCTTCTTCGGGATGTATGCTGAATACGACAATGTTCTTTATCTTTTTTGCATCCGTACTTTGGACCTTAAGTTCCTGCACAAAGAGGTTCATGGCCTGATTTCTAATCAAATTGAAGTCAATGGGCGATTTATGCTCTTTCTTTGGGCTTTTAGGCAAGAGGCCACCTAGCTTCAATCCCGTTTGAAGGCTTGCGTTTTTGGGACTTTTTAAGCTGCTATCCATCATTTCTACCCCTATAATGCCGCCTGCTGGCAGAATTATTCCTACAATAAAGGCCAAGGCTACCATCATTATGGCTTTCGATTTTTCGGGTTGCGCAGGAAAGAACGGCCTGTCGATTACTTTGAGATTGCTCGACAGTAGCATATTGTATTTGTGCAGCCTGGCTTCATTGAAACTGTGTAAGTTTTCTAGGTATTCTCTTTCGGCCACATCAATTTCTCTTTCAAGTCTTTTTAATGTAGAACCTAAAGGCGCAAATCGTGCATAGATTTTTTCATACTCTTCCTGATGGGTTTTCATCACTTGGAGTTTTGCCGTAGTTTCTTCTTTGGCAATCACAAAGTTGAGCCATTGATCAAGCAGGTTGGCGGTAGGGAGGCCGTCAGGAGTTTGGTTGACGTAGATTACAGATTTGGCTGCGGCTGTCATTTCGTTTTTTAAGGTCGAAATTTTAGCTTCTAAATCGCTTTTGGCAATTATCGCTTCCTTGCTCATGGTGCTGTCGTTGAACAAATTGATTTCGGTGAGCTGGTTGGTATAGTCTGCCATTTGACCCTGGTTTCGGGCGATTCTTTGTTGCAAAAGAGGAAGAATGCTTTTGTCGTCTATTTCGGACTCTACTTTGGCAAGGGCAGATTCTGCACCTGCTTTGATTTTGAGTTGTTCCTGGTATTGTTTGTCTAGCTCTTCCTTGTTGCCAGAGATAAATCGGGTTTGTTCGTAGTAATTGATGATTTGATTCTGTACCCTGAATTTCAGTAAATCATCTTCGGCTTTTTTGAGCCTACTTTGAGATTTGTTTGTGGCAGTTTCAAAGAATTCGATCACGGAGTCTGTTTGGCCCTCTTTGATTTCTTTTTGTTTCTTCAGAAAAATATCAGTGAGATAAATCAATGTGAGTTGGCTCATATAAGGATCAATAGAAGAATATTCCATACGGATCATGTCGCTATTGCCTTCTCTGATGACCATGATTTTCTCAAGCTGCTCCAAGCCGAAGAATGGGTTTTTGGAGTTGGTGATGTTGTAAATCACATTGTATTTGTCGGCTTCTCTTTGTTCTACCAACAAGTCATACACCAATTCCAAGGAATCAGAGTTTACAAAATCAAGGTTTAAACCTTGCAAAGAAAGGATCAATTCTTCTTGATTTTCAGGCAATAAGGGGTTCTTATTGTTTTTAAGGTCGATCAGGGTTTTTGCCAAAAGCCGTGCCGATAGCTGCTTTTGGGTTTCGAGCGAAGTGGCCATATTGATCAGGTTCTCCATCTCGTTGTTGGTGAAAGCGTAGTCTATTCTTTCGCCCTTGTTACTTTCTATGTTATAGCCAGAAATAAGGCCAGTGTTTAGCAAAGTGTGGCTTTTGAACTCTTCCTTATTGTCTTTATTCATCCAATAGACTAGGAATGCCATCGTAAAAGCAGTTCCAACTATCACGATGCTGAATCGAACGAGTAACCTAACAATTTGAACGAAGGTCATGGCTTATTTGATTATGGATTGTCCTACTAATTGTTCAAGTGACTTAAGGTTGTACCAAACTTCACTTTTGATTTTTTCTAATTCTATTTTCGCAGTGGTGGTAAGGTCTACTACCATTCTGTATTGATCAATGTCTAGTCTGCCAGCTTTAAAGTAGTTTTCGGCAATCTCGAGGGCGGTTGCGTTGGTTTCTACTTTGTCATTTTGAAGTTTCATGGTTTTCAAAGAAAGACTCAGCTGATTGTAGCGGCTGATCACTTCTTCGCTGATCATCGTTTTCAAATCTTCTTTTTGGTATTCCATCTCTTCAATGGCCAACTGGTTTATTTTGATTTTATTTTTTCGTTCCGAAATGGCCGAAATGGGCAGTCTCAAACTTATGCCTACTCCATAAGTAGCGTTTTGTCGCGTAATGAAAGTAGCCTGATTGTCCGTGCTCGTAGTCAGCTGATCGGCTATGATGCCCGTACCGTAATTGTAGCCCGCAGTGAGCGCCACATGCTGCATCCAATCCTTTTTCGTCATTGTAATTTCTTGTTCACGTTGCAATTGACCAGCGCCCAAACGCTTGATCAATGGCGCCCTGTTGATTGCCATTTGAATCAATGTGTCCAGAGGACGGATTTTGTCGATGCCAATTTCGGCACGCTCGTTTTGTGCCTGGCTTGAAAACCAAGTAATGCTCAGCAGAGATATAAGGATTAACCTTTTCATAGTTTTTGTTTTTCAGTTTGAATGTGTTGGCGAACGAAAAGCTGCTTGATGCTTTGAAGCATTTGTTGAAACCCACTCGGCTTCATAAATGGCTTTTCTATTGCCTTGAAAAATATTACACTGCTAAATAACACGATAGGGATGATGATAATCAGAGAGATCGATAACTGTACCCAATAAGCCGATGAGTAACCGAATTGGCCGATAACTGAATAAAACAATTCGAGCAAAGGCAAGTGGGTGAGGTAGATCGTATAGCACATGCCTCCTATAATTGTCACCCATTTTAAAGAGAGCATTTTTGGAAAATAATGACCTTTAAAACCTGCAATAAATACTAGGCCAAGCGACAGGTTGAAGGCGATTGTTTTATAAAATTCTTCTGTCCAGGTATAGGCCATTACCAGTAATAATATTGGAGCTAGGGCATCCCAAACCCAAGTTTTGAAATAGGCTGTTTTGCTGTCGTTGGCATAAAGATCAGCCATGAGCATTCCGATCAAAAAGTATTGCAACTGTCCGAGCAAACTGGCTTTGAAAGGGTAGAGGTTCCAGCCCAAAACATACTGATAGGAAAGCAATACAAAAGTGAAAGCAATCAAAAGCGAACGCCTTGCCCCTAGGTTTTCTTGATTGAAATAGAGCAGGGCTATAAAAGGAGCAATCAAATAGTACTGTATTTCGACTTCTAAGGACCAGGCTACAGGGTTGATGATGGAGTATTCGCCATAAATTATATTATGGCTGTAAGTGATGGTCGCCAGATAATGTCCGAGTAGATTGCCAAAACCCAAATTACCTTGCAGAAATAGGATCAGGGCAAAGCAACTGATCCAGAAAAGGAAAGGAGGTTCTATTCTTGTAAGTCTTCGGGTGAGGTAGCTTTTATAATCCAGTTTAAGATTTCCTTTAGCAAAAGGCAATGTGAGTACAAATCCGCTTACAGCGAAGAAGATAAAAACACCGATTGTTCCTCGGCTGATTAAAAAAGAGAGTTGTGCTTCCCAAGCGGAAAGCGCACCCATATCCCCACTGTATTTTAACAGTCTCTCGTTAGCATGCTGAAAAATGACGGGCATAATGGCTAAAAACCTTAAACCATCAATAAAGGGAATGTATTTGCCCGATTGAGGGTTCCGAGCCAATGAATTATAGAGTTCTTTGAGCTTATTCATGCTTAAACGTTTTCGTGTTGAAAGGCCGCGATTGGGGTTTTGATCAGGATTTTCAAATCCATCCAAAAGTTATGTTTCAGGGCGTACTCAATGTCCAGATTACTTCTGCTTTCCGCATCCATGCCTGCCTTGCCGCGTTCGGTTACCTGCCATAAACCGGTAAGGCCTGCGGGAGCCAAAAATCGACCAACCGTTTTGTCCGTAGTAAGCTTTTCGGCCTCATAAAGCGGGAGGGGACGGTTGCCCACCAGCGACATATCCCCAATGAGAATATTGAAGAGCTGAGGAAGTTCGTCTATACTGCTATTTCGAATGATCTTGCCCACCTTGGTAATCCTTGGATCATTGTTGATTTTGACAAAGGCCTTTTTCTCTTCGCTTGCTTTATATTTTTCGTATTCATGCTGATTAAAAAGCTCGTCATCCTTCACAAGGATGTTACTTTTTGTGTAGGCAATCTCATCCCTGGTAAGCGGGTATGACTTTAAAGCCTCTTCCTTTTGATCCGCATATTGGTTCAAGTGCTTTAGCTTGTCTACCATTTGATCTGCATCGGTGCGCATGGACCTGAATTTGTAGAACTTGAAGATTTTATAACCCATGCCTACCCTGTAGGAATAATAAAAGACTGGTCCTTTGGATTCTAAACGAATCATTATGGCCACTATGATGAACAATGGGCTTAGGCAAAGCACTAAAATGCCAGTGACAATAATGTCGAAAGCACGTTTTACGAAAGGTAATTTTACAGAGGGTCGCATCAATGAATAATTTTTATGATGCAAAGCTATTTATCACTTTGGCGTGGGAGCCAATCTTTAGACGACTGACAGGATTTTTGAGATGACTGCTTCCAGTGTTAAGATAAGGTACGGAAGGACTTAGCTCAAAGCGCATTACTCTTTAAAAATTATATTACTAATTTTTTACGCATCGTTTTCCTAAAGGAACAAAAACACTATCTTGAGGCAGAACTTCATACCAAATGAGTCAATTGAAAATACTAATTGTTGAAGACGATGCCATGATTTCCGCCAGTCTCAAAGAGATTTTGGAAATGCTTAATCATCAGGTAGTTGGAATCGCTGAAAACGCAGATGCTGCCATAGAACTTTGTAATGAATATGCACCAGAATTGGCCTTGTTGGACATTCAGATTGGCGGGGACATGGACGGAGTGGATTTGGCAGAGATCATTAATGATCAATTTGATATTCCCTTTATTTTCACCACCGCTTTTGCTGACAATACCACCATTGCAAGGGCCAAGGAAAGAGCCCCTTTTGGTTATTTGGTTAAGCCTTATGGCATCAAAGATATCAATGCGGCCATTGAAATAGCCATGGTGGCCTATGGTAGATTAAAAACCGCTGAGAAAAAAGGCGGAATGTCCAAAATCATTGACAACAGCCTTTTCTTAAAAGTGGATTCGAAACTGATCAAGGTTAAAATAGAGGATATTCTATACGTTGAAGCCAAAGGGGACTATGCCCTTTTTAAAACCAAAGCCAAAGGTTTTATCGTTCACAGCACAATGAAGAAGGTGCAAGACCGACTCGAGGAATTTAACTTTCAAAAAGTACACCGATCTTTCGTGGTCAACCTTTCCAAAATTGTGGACATCGAAGAGTCCAATCTTTTGATTGAAGATAAAGTAATCCCGATTTCAAGGGCCAACAAAGAGGCGCTCATCGCCAAGTTGAATTTGCTTTAATAAACCTATTTACTAACAAAATGACCAACCACATGAATCGATTAATTATTTTGTGCAGCATGCTGTTGTTTTCAGCGGCTACTATAAAAGCCCAGACTTACGATACCGAAATTGATTTTGGTTTAAATGTGAAGTACTCTTCGGTACGGTTTTCTGAAGTAGATAAAAAGGAAGTAGAGGATCAGGGAGGCACTTTCGAATCGTATGGCTTATCATTTGGTACTTTTCTTCAACTAAGAGTAAACCATTTTTATTTTCAACCAGAATTAATATACACCAGAGTTAGCTCAAAGCTTGGAAATCAACTTGGTGGTGGCCCTTATAATTATGGTGAATACGATTTTATTTTTCATTCAATTGAATTGCCATTACTCTTAGGCTATCGAACTAGCTTTGGAAATACGGCTTTCAGAGTTGGAGGAGGTATTGTGTTCTCCTTTTTGGCAAAAACCACTGGTGAATTGTATTTAGAGCCAGGGCCAGAAGTGAGAGACATTCCACAAGAAGAATTGGATGCTTTTAATAATGTAACACTTGGTTCTAGACTGGGTATAGGTGCAGATTTTGGGGCTTTCCTTTTTGATTTGGTATATGAAAGGTCCTTTAGTAAAGTAGGCGAGGAAATAGCCCGTCAAACACCAGTTGTGGCAGGTAATGAAAGTAGTTGGATCATTAGTGTTGGCTATAAGCTGGTCAGGGTGAAAAGATAAGATTTGATTGTATCAAGCTATTCATCAGTTTTTCAGTGTTTTTAAGCCTGCTTTAGCCAAATCCATTGTAGGGTCTTGCTCTAAGGCTTTTTCAAAAAGGGCCTTTGCTTTTTCTTTTTCACCTAGGTGAGCGTAAATCATACCAAGCCTTGCATTTGCGCCTGAATGCGAAGGTAAATTTTTGCCTCTTTCGGCTGCTAAATAGAGATTTAGACATTCAATTCCCCTAGTCAGGTTGGTGCCAGAGATAGCACTGTTTTTGCCGATTTGATATACGCTTCCCCAGTTTTCTTGATTTAGTTTTAGATCATTCTCAAAGGCTTCTGACGACTTACTGTAGTTGCCTCGATTTTGGTAGAAAACACCTAAGCCGCCCAGAAATCTTGGGTCTAACTCCGCGAGTGCTACAAACTCTTTTTCGGCCAATCCCCATGCTTCTTGTCTTTGGTAAATTGTCACTTTGGCCCTATGGCCTTCCACTTTATTTACCTTGGCAATATCATCGGCTGCCTTAAGTGCATTTTCCCAACTACCTCCCATAAATCCCGGTGCTTGACTATAAAATTCAACAAGTCCCCATTGGGCGTCTAAATCTTTAGGGTCAAGCGCTACGGCTCTTTCGTAGGCATTTTTAATTTTTGGAGCCATAAAACCTTGGCGGATTTTGCTCGCACTTTGTGTAAGTGTACCAATGGCATTACCATACCAAGTATGATATTTCGCTACATCCTCCTTTTTATCTATCGCGGATCGAAAATACTCGGCAGCATCTTCGAATTCTTTTTTATCAAAAGCTATTCTACCTAAATAAAAAAGCGCTTCGGCATAGTCAGAACTGTTGGATTTTATTGCCTTAAAGCCTGTTTTGGCTTGATCCAACTGTTTCTTATTGTATTGATCAATTGCAGAAGCCAAGCTTTGAGCTTGGGCAACTGAAACCAATAAAATAAATGATAACAATAAAATATGCTTCATAAGAATGAGATCAGGTTCACCATTAAAAGGTAATGACGCAATTCGAATTGATCAAAAAAAAGCCTCGATATTTCGAGGCTTTTGATCTAGTTATTTTTCATCAGGCAGGTCAATGTCGACATTGTTTCGATAGTCACCCATCAGATGTTCGGCAAAGAAATACCACATCATTTTTTCATAGTAATCTCTTTTGCTACCGTATCCATGGCGAGAACCAGGAATTGGCATGTAATCGAAACGTTTACCAGCCTTCATTAATTCATCGGCCAGCCTCATGCTGTTACCCGGATGCACGTTGTTATCAATTGTGCCATGCGTCAAGAGCAGATGTCCTTTAAGGTTTTTAGCTAATGAAGGATTAGTCTTGATTTTCGCATCCCAAGTCGTTGTAGTGGTTTCATTACCATCTTTGTCTTTTTTGGTTTTGTCTTTTCTAACCACTCCATTATGGGTTTCAGACCACCATTTGTTATAAATGTTGTTGTCATGATTACCAGCCGAAGATGCCGCGGCATCATAAAAATCCGGATAGGAAAGCAAGGCTGCACTAGACATAAAGCCTCCGCCTGAGTGGCCAAAGATCCCCACATTGTCCAAATCAATCCAAGTATGGCGTTCGGCCAATTGCTCTAAAGAACGCTTGTCATCTGCCAAAGCATAATCTCTTAGGTTTTGGTAGCCATAAGTGTGGTAATATTTAGAACGCATTGGCGAACCACCTCTGTGGCCCATACTCACGACTATAAAACCCAATTGCGCCAAAGCAGTATTGTAACCACCCGTAATCGAGAAGTCATTACCGAAAGACTCGACTTGTGGGCCAGGATATACATAAGATATGATGGGGTATTTACGCGTAGAATCGAAGTCAAATGGCTTGTACATAACTCCATAAAGGTCGGTGATACCGTCATCGGCCTTCATGGTAAATCGCTCTGGCATTTTAAATCCTGCTTGCTGCAATAAGCTCAAATCAGCAGTTTCTAAATTCATGATCACAGTACCGTTATTGTCCTTCAATACCGAAGTAGGAGTGAAGTCCACTGCAGAGTAATTATCGACATAGAAACGATTGGTCTTGTTCATGTCCATTCGGTGATTACCGTTTTCAAGAGAAATTGCCTTAAAACCAGTGCCGTCAAAATTGGCCTTGTACATTAAAGCATAGTAAGGGTCGATGCCATCTTCTTTACCGAAAGCTTCGAAGTACACCTTTCTACCTAAAGTATCTACACTTTGAACATTACCAGTCACAAAGTAGCCTGAGTTGGTGATTTTGTTTTTCAATTGACCTGTTTGGCCATCGTAGAGGTACAATTGTCCCCAACCATTTCTTTCCGACCACCAAATCAATTCTTTGCCTTCTTCAAGAATCACCAATTGTTGGTAATCCCAGTTGAAATAGGGGTGATCTACATCTTGGAACAGTACTTTTACCTCGCCAGTTTTAGTGTCGATTACACTAACATCCAAGGTGTCGCTGGTGCGGTTCATGCGGGTCATGTAGAGCTGTGCTGAGGTTTTGCCAGGTAGGTACGGGCTAATGGTTTGGTCAGTATACTTTGCGATATCAAGAATCATTCGTTCTTTGGTAGCTACATCGAAAATTTCAAGTTGTTCCTGTGGAACGTTCAATTCGCCTGGCATGGCATATTTATAAACTTCCAATTTTGGACGTGGATTGCTCAATTCATTGATCACGAAAAGCTCCTCCACTTTCCTAGCATCAGATCTATTCACAAAAAATTTGGCTTCATCTTCGAACCACCTTACCCTGGCCCTGCTCTTTTTGTCTTTTGTGGTATCACCTTGGTCGAAAGCATAGCTAAACCAACGCTCACCATCTTCCGTCAACTGCGTTTCCACCGAATCTTTATCTCCAGCCATCATCATGTACAGATTGTGATTTTTGGCGTAAGTGATATAGGTGCTGTCAGGAGAGTAGCCTGCCCAATTGTTTCGCTTTGGTTTTTTCTCGGTTGAATCGCCTTTGGTGATTCTTCTGGTGTTCAAATCAAACATATAGTCGATGCTGTCGACCATAAAGGTCAATGTCTTGTTATCGTCTTTTAGCTTGATTCCTTTGAGGTCAAGGTCATTATGATTCCATGGCTTGCGCGTCAATTCGCTCAATTGGCCAGCAAAATCTTTGTTGTCGAACATTAAGCTTTTGGATTTCTTCACTGGGTCTACTACATAGAATTTCTTTCCAGAAGTAGTGGTGTAGGTATACCAAAACTTATCGCTGTCTTTGAACCATTGAGGCGAAACGCGAGTGCTTTTGAGCAATTTGGATATGTTACTTGAGCTGAATTTTTCGGCAGCCTTGAAATTGGCTTTCTGTTGTGCCGAAACCTGAAACACCATGAGGGCCAGGATAAGAGTGAGTAGTTTTTTCATGTTTTGATGGTTGTTCAACTCAATAATAAACCCAATGCAGTTTATAAACAAAGCCTTTATTTTATAGTCACAATTGGAGGGATGAACGGAGAGCCGCAGACCAGTAAATGCCGAATATTATCTGCTTTAGCATAAAACTCTTTCGGCCTTTTTGTATGTTAGGCTTTCCTTAATTTTAAGTCAAATCAAAAGCAAAATGAAGCTCTTTTTAATCACTATTCTATCCGTATTTTTTATGTCCAATGCCTTTGCTCAGCTCGATAAAACCGAAAATCGGTTGATTAAATATGTGGATGAACATAACGAGCAATACCTAGATCTTTTGAAGGAATTGATCAACATCAACAGTGGTACCATGAATTTCGATGGAGTGAGAAAAGTAGGTGATCGCCTAGGAAAAGAATTCGAAAAACTAGGCATGACTGTGAAATGGGTAGATGGAAGCGCTTTCAACCGTGCTGGACATTTGGTCGCCAGGATAGAAGGCGGCAAAGGGAAGAAAATTATGCTCATTGGCCATTTGGATACCGTTTTTGAGCCTGACAGTCCAAATCAAAAATGGGAACAAGTAGATGAGTTTACCATCAAAGGCCCAGGCATAGCGGATATGAAGGGAGGAGATGTCATCATTCTTCAATCACTCGCAGCTTTGCACGATGCTGGGTTACTCAAGGATATGAATATCACCGTAGTAATGACGGGTGATGAGGAGCTTTCTGGAAAACCACTTTCGGCTTCGAAAGCTACACTTATCGAAACGGCAAAATGGGCTGACATTGCTTTGGGTTTTGAAAATGGTGATGGTAATCCTGCCACAGTAAATGTGGCTAGAAGAAGCTCATCTGGCTGGACTTTAAAGGTGACGGGTAATGCTTCGCATTCATCGCAAATATTTAAGCCAGAAGTGGGTGCAGGGGCTATTTATGAGACTTCAAGAATCTTGTATCAATTTTATGAAGAGCTCTCAAAAGAAGAATACTTGACCTTCAACCCAGGAATGATTGCTGGTGGTACGCAAGTGGATTTTAGCGAAACAGAAAATAGGAGCTCCGCTTTTGGTAAAGACAATGTGGTGTCCAAAGATGCGATCGTTACAGGAGATATTCGTTGTTTGACACCTGAGCAACTTATAAGAACGCAAGAAACCATGAAGCGCATTGTAGCTAAGCACTTACCTCAAACCAATGCTGAAATCATTTTTGAAGAAGGTTATCCGCCTTTTGCGCCAACAGAAGGCAATTATCAATTGCTCAACTTGTTCAGTACCGTGAGTCAAGATTTGGGTTATGGTGAAGTCAATCCGGTAAATCCCGCAGACGCTGGAGCAGCGGATATTTCTTTTACATCTGGCTACATTGAAATGGGAATAGATGCCATGGGAATGTCTGGCGCTAATGACCACACCATCAATGAAACGGGTGATATCCGAGCTTTACCAAAGCAATCCAAAAGAGCAGCGGTATTGATGTACCGACTTTCTAAAGGAGTTAAAATGAATCGAGGGAAGGAGTAAAGTGTTGATGTGTTGGAGTGTTGAGGTGTTGAAGTTTTGATGTGTTGGGGTAATAAGGTGTTGAAGTTTTGAAGTGTTGGGGTAATAAGGTGTTGAAATTTTTAGCTGTTTAAGGTCTTAGCCCTGAAGGGGCGATGTACTCTAAGAATGGGCATAGCCCATTCCCAAAAATAGCTTTTCTGTTGAGCCCTGAAAGGGCGAAATATTAAAACTTCAAATCCCACTTAAAAACTCCAAAGTATCCACACCATCGGCATAATCCCAATGCTCGGGGTTTTGTGCTTTGCCTAATGGTAAACTCCCTTCGTACCAAGCATTGGCAGAAACTACGCATTGGATTTTCTCTGAGTTGGTGGCTAAGACGAGATCAAGCTCTGCTGGGCTATTATAATATTCATAAAACAGCACAGAGATTGGAGATACAAGTTCTTCGCTTTCTCGCATCAAAAAGAAGCCAGAATCTAGGTGCGGCTCTTTATTGACAAGGTAAATGGATTTATTATAGTCGTAGTTGTTTCGGTATTTATGATGATCTAAAACCTTTTCATAGCCTAAAAGTGCATCGATCAATCTTGGTAATTCGTAGCCTTTTGGCACATAGACCTTAGACACATTCCTACAACCCAAACCAAAATATTGAAAGTAATCATCGCCAAAAGCCTTCAGTTCTTCTTTCGTTTCTTCACCATTTAAAACAGCGATGGCCGTTCTGTTTTGGCGGATAATATGGGGTTTGCTTGCAAAATAATGTTTGAAGTAACGTGCGCTATTGTCAGATCCCGTGGCAATGATGGCATCCGCATCGTTCATCCTTTCAACCAACACAATTTGCTGACCCATTTCCTCAGAAATAGATTTAATCTCATTGATCATGAATTGCATCAGGTAAGTATCTTGCGAAGAAAGCTTCACATGAGCGATGTGTCCAGCAATAAGCACTGAAAGCAAATCATGAAAACCAACCAGTGGGATATTGCCAGCCATCACCAATCCGACTTTCATGGGCTTTTTTGGTGACAAAGTATAAGGTGCAGTCCATTTAATCAATTGTGTTTCATTCAGTACTTTACCCCAAGCCGATAAAGCAGCACTTACGCTTTCAGCGGTAAACCAACTATTTCCATTTCCGGCACTGTAGCAAATCTCCTCTAATTGGTCTTGATCTATTGAATTTAGGCGGCTGCCCAGTTGGTGGAAAACTTCGATTCTTTTTTGAACAGTCATATTTTGCAAACGTTGGGGCAAAAATACACCTAATGTTTACTTCAAAGTCAAATTAGTGATTAGTTTTGCGCCAAATATGTTGAACATTAGGAAACTTCTTAGGTTCAATTATGTTAGCGAGTAGAATAAAAGCATACAAATAAGATCAGCAATGGCGATTATTATAACTGACGAGTGTATCAATTGTGGGGCCTGCGAGCCAGAATGCCCTAATACAGCAATATATGAAGGTGGTCAAGAATGGACTTGGGCCGGTGGTACCGACCTTCGCGAAGTAGAAATGGAAGATGGAACAGTCGTAAGTGCTACTGAATTACAAACTCCTGTTTCGGACGAATTCTACTACATTGTTTCAGGCAAATGTACAGAGTGTACTGGTTTTCATGAAGAACCTCAATGTGCAGCTGTTTGTCCAGTAGATTGTTGTGTAGATGATCCTGATTATAGAGAAACTGAAGAGGAATTATTGGCCAAGAAAGAATGGCTTCACGTTTAATATGTGATAAGAATTGAAAAGAGGCTTCCCATCGGAAGCCTTTTTTGTTACGTTCACTCGAAAAAAGCCAGTCGATTAAAACTTTGACTACCAACGCAGTTTGCGTTTGGTGGGCAGGGCGGATAAATGAATTTCAATATTGAGTTTTGATCACTGAAAGTGATAGTCACTTCCTGAATATATTGATCAGATGTTAAAATTAGGTCTTCAATTTCCGAAGGTAAGTTTTGAAAATCATCAGTTAGGTAAACCTGTTCGAAGGAAAGTTGGAGTTTGTCTTCTTCTAGGATGAATTTCCCTTCTGCCCTGTAAGTAAAGCCTATTACATCATTCAAATTACCATCTTTTATCACCCTGGCAAGAGTGCTGAAAGTGCCATCACCATTAAATTGATATAGCAAAGAACTAGAGCTACCATCATCGAAGGCATAGTTTTCGGCTGATATCCAAGTGCCCTCTAAAGCCTTCAAGTTTTGCTTATCTTCATTACAGGAAGTAATTAAGACAAGTGCGATAAGAAGGGTAAATATGTTTCTAAATTCCATAAGACTGTTCTTTTGACTGATTTCGGTTATTAGACCCGATCACTTTCCAAACGGTTGTATTTATGATTATAGAAATTCAATATATCTGAAGAATGAATTTCCCATATTACTCACTCCTCAAACTCCGAGCAGGATTGACTTTGGCCGTTTTGTAGGTCTGCATGGCAACGGTGAACCAAGCAATAAGCAGAGCAGCTAGGCCAGCACTTAAGAAATACCAAGCTTTCAAATCGATTTGGTAAGCGAAACCTTCCAGCCATGTCGACATAAAATAGTAGCTGATGGGTATGGCGATCACAATAGCTACAGCAATCATTTTGTTGAAATCAGATGACAACAATCGAACAATACTTAGACTGCTAGCACCCAGCGCTTTTCTAATACCAATTTCTTTAAATCGTCTCTCTGCTGTAAAGGCGGCAAGCCCAAATAAACCGAGGCATGAAATAATGATTGCGATGCCCCCGAAATATTTAGACAGGATGGAGACTCGCTCTTCTGCCGCATATTGTTGCGCGTAATCTTGATCAAGAAAACTGTAATTGAACTCGAAATCAGGATTGTATTCTTTATAAATTGATTCAATCCTTTCAATGGTAGCGCGCTCTTGTCCGGGTTCAATTCTTACCAAAATATTGGTTAAGAACTTGTCATCCAATTTGAAAAACATAGGGGTGATGGTTTCGTGAAGAGATGCGAAGTTAAAATCCTTTACCACACCAATAATCTGCATATCGTTACCCCACAGGTTGATTGTTTTACCAATAGGATCCTGATAACCAATGGTTTCAATTGCTTTTTCATTGAGAATAATTTTGGATATGTCAGTGGTGAAGTCTCTTGAAAAACTTCTTCCTGCTGTAATTTCAACCCCAAGGGTTTCAATAAAGTCATAAGAAACCGTCATGTTACCAAATCGGGTATTAACATCGGGGTTTTCTGTTGGCCAGTGAACACCTGTTGTATAGCTACCACCACTGATGATGGTGTGAGAAGTTGCACCTGCATTAATTATTCCCGGGCTGTTTTGAAGTTGATCTAAGAACACATCAAGTTTTTCTGTCAGTTGACCCTCGTTGGCAAAGAGGATTAGATTTTCCTTGCGATAGCCCAAGTTTTTAGATTGGACATATTCAATCTGTTTGGAAACTATAATCACTGAGACAATGAGTATTACGGAAAGCGTAAATTGAAATACGACCAACCCTTTTCTCGCCCAAAGCTCGCCAAGAGAGCTTTTTACGTGACCTTTAAGTATAGTCGTGGCTTTAAATGCCGACAGATAAAGCGCTGGATAACTTCCAGCAACAAATCCAGTACCTACTAAAATGATCAATAATGAAATTAAAAGTTCAGAAGAGAAACGAAGTGAAATCTCTTTGCCAGTAATAATATTGAACTGAGGCAACAGAGTAACCACCAAAGCCAAAGCGACCAATATCGCAATAAGTGTCATGAGAAAAGACTCTTGTAAATATTGTGCAACTAAGGTTTTACGTTCAGCGCCTATGGCTTTTTTAACACCCACTTCTTTGACCCTACGCGAGGCCTTGGCCGTTGAAAGGTTCATAAAGTTGATGCAAGCAATCAATAAAATGAAAATGGAGATGATCGAGAACAGATTCACGTACTCAATGCGGCCTCCGGCCTGAACACCGTTTTCATAATTCGAAAATAAGTATTTATCAGAGTAGGGACGTAGATAGGGACTCACATTAGACCCAGGGTTCTTTTCCTTAACAAAACCCGCAATTTTTTGATTTAATATAGCAATATCAGTTCCCTTGGTTACCACAGCGTAGGTCAGGGCATTGTAATTTCCCCAATGGACACCATCTCCTAAAATTTCAGCAAATACTTTGAAAGGCAGAACAAACTGAAAGTCTTCTGTAGAATTATGGCGGACGTCTTCAAAGATTCCTGAGACTTGAAAATCCTGACTAAACTGTAGCAATTGCCAACTCAAAGTTTTACCCATTGCAGCTTCTGGACTTCCAAATAAGCTAGTGGCCAGGCTTTTTGAAAGCACGATACGCGATTTGTCTTTTAGCACTTCGCTGGGCTTGCCATAAAGCAATGGGAAAGTAAATACCTCAAAGTACTTTTCGCTGGCAAACCTGCCTTCGGTTTTAATGGTTTTTTCTTCGGTGCTTAAGGGCATTTTGCCGAACCAGAAAGAGGGTGTGGCTTGAATACCTATTTCGATCTCTGGAATTTCAGCTTCTAAAGCTTGGGCCAGAAGAGCTTGAGTATCTTCTTGGGTATTGATGGCACCAGATTCCTCGTGCATCGTCAAGACTTGGAAAAGTTGAGAGTCTAGCTCGTGAAATTTATCTACGCTGCGTTCATCACTCACCCAAAGGTAAATGAACAGAGCGCAGGCCAATCCGCTAGAAAGGCCAATTAGGTTGATTAGAAATGCACTTTTATACTTTAAATAGCTTCTGAATGTGATTTTTAGGTTGTGTTTAAACATGCCGTAATAATTGAGTTGTTGTTTTCCTTTTGATTTTCCGATCATGCTGGGCCTAAAAAGCCTGAGCACGTCTTTTACAAATAGCTTCTTTGCTATTTTCGCGCCTTGTTTTTCAACCCTGAGGTCAAATCTTTCAAGTAAATCACCTTCAATATCTTCCTTGTACTCAGCCTTGCAGAACCACCTGAAGAACTTGAGCCAAAATTTTGAAGGTGCATTATCATCATGTGACCGCATGATGTTTAATCGTTAAGTGAGATTTCAGGAATTGCATTCCACATGCTCATTCTTTGTTCTTTTGCTTCGCGAAGCTCTTTTTTGCCCAAATTGGTTACTGTGAAATAGCGTTTTCTTTTGCCGCCTCTTGTTTTAGTAGCCTCACCAAATTCTGAAGTCAGAAGACCTTTGTCTTCCAGTCTTCTCAAAACCGTTTGTAAAGCGCCAATACTCACCGACCTTTTCAATCGAGATTCCATCTCTTCGATAATCGAAACCCCATAAGCTTCGCCATGCAGAATAGCTACGGTGAGGAGTACGATTTCTTCAAATTCACCAAGATGATGTTTGCCCATATTCTTATTATTTGCCTTAAATGTAGTTAATATAAAAAAGGATGCAAGAGAAGACCTGAATTATTTTTACCTTGATTGTAGTTTATATTAATTGTCTTCCTCGATGGATGTAATATCAGAAGCCCAATATTTTCACGGATGTCCACCCTCCTCACTGCGAGGAGCAAACCGAGCGATAGCTAAGGCTTATGACGCGACAGTCTATCTGTTTATTGAGTGGGTTTGGACAGAGTCCTGAATTATAAGTGTCACAAGCCCCGCAAAAAGGCGGATAAATCAGAGAATCTGCAACTGGGGGGGGTAACAAGGATCAGAATGGTTTGAGAACTGACGTTATTCTCTTGCCTTTAGTTCAAGGAGTTCTTTAAGTGATAGAACTTTGGTTTGGATATTGAGCATGTGGAAGGCCACTTTAGCCTTATTTCTAGCTCGTTTGTCATTTGAAATGAAAAAATCACAAGCAGAACTAAAGTAGGTGTGACTTGCATCGTAAATACGAGCCATCTTCGATTTATTGTTGGGTTTGTCAGTCCAATAACCCAAAAAGTCGAGGAAGTTGAAAATAGAAACTATTTGCTCTCTCTTTGATGTGCCAGACATTTCTATCATTGTCTGGAAATTTGGGATGAATTGCTTATCCAAGATTTCATTTAATTGAGATACTACTTCATCTGGATGAATGTTATTCATTTCAATTTTGCTAATGCCAAGCTTATTAAGTAAAGAGTCTCGCTCAATATCAAAGCTTTGTACAGTTGATCTTAATTGATAGTTTAATACTTTCAAGTTTTGATAAAACTTGATTACAGAATTTGGGTCTTGATTTTTAAATTCAATTGTAAAACCATCAGGGTATTCATAAAAATTATTTGTGACATTTTTTAAGGTTTGAGTTCTTCGAGGAATCAAGCTTTCTAAATCACTGGCTTCAAGAAGTTCTTGAATATGAGCGTAAGAGTATACGAATTGTGTTTCGGTACTAAACATACCAGTCAATTCAATAATTTTAATCTCACCTTCTTCAATTGAAATTAAGATATTGCTATCTAAATATGCTCTCATTAATTATGTGGTCATGGTAGAGTTTGGAATTCTGTGGTCTTTCGGGGTGATGTTATTATTCAAAGCTTTATCGACAACTCAATTTCTCCACCTAAACCCAGCTCCACAATCTTCTTAAGGGTAGAAAGGCGCACTTCTTTAATGTTGTTTTCGATTTTGGAAATGTACGATTTGGTGGTACCTACTTTTTCTGCCAATTGAGCCTGAGTAAGGCCTTTTTCTAAACGGGCTTCATGTATTAAAGCACCAATCTTAAAGTTTTCATAACCATCTTCAAACTCGGCACGGCTTGGTGTGCCCATCTCACCAAAATGCTTGTCTTTGAATTGGTCTAGACTTGTAATATTATTTTCGTTCTTGCTCATACTCGTTTTTAATTTTTAAGGCTCTTTCAATTTCGCCCTTTGGTGTCTTTTGGCTTTTCTTCTGAAAACCATTCATAATCACGACAATTTTGCCTTCATCAAAAAAGCAAAAGATACGGTAAATATCACTTCCAGCTTGTACTCTTATTTCATACAAGCCTTCTGTTCCCTTTAAATGCTTTAAATAGGTTTCGGGAACAGATTGGACTTCTTCAATCAAACTGAATGTCCAAACCACTTTCTTTTTAACCTTCTCGGTGAGTTTAAGAAAGAAAGGCTCGAAGTAATTTTTGTAGAAAACTACTGTGCGTATCTTGTTCACATATCAAAGATAGAAAGAAAGTTTCACTAAAGTGAAACTTTTGATCTTGAGTTTAAGGCTGTTTATTCCGCCCTTTCAGGGCTTAAATAGGAGTAGTGCTTTTTGCGAAGGGTTACACCCTTCGTTTTGATATGATGCCCTTTCAGGGCTGGAAGCACAGGAGGAAGTGATTTTGTGTCCTAAGCCCCAACAGGCTGAATAGCATACAAATTGTTAAGCCTTTTTCTTTTCGCTAAGGATTGCACCCTTCGTTTTGGTATGATGCCCTTTCAGGGCTGAGAAATGATAAGGACTGACTTATGACCAAAGCCCCAACGGGGCGTCAAATCATAGGAATGGGTGCAACCCATTCCTAGAAACGTCAATTAAGTTAAGCCCTGAAGGGGCGAAATATCACTGTTTTTTTCCTTTGCAGCTTGTCGACCCTTAATTGACATAGATGGCATTACCGACATTATTTAAAAACTTTCAGAACGAAAGATCAATGCTTTTTTAGCTTTAAATTGGGAGAGAGCAACTCAATACCTGATATAGTTTTTATTTATAAGTTCATTAAAACTATAAATAAGGACTATCGAAATCATTGTTGTAAATTGGATGCTCGAAACAAAATAATCTATCGATATGGAAAATAACATGCATTCTGGAGCAGGCAAATGCCCTTTTACAGGCGGAGCTCTAAAACAAAGCGCGGGAGCGGGTCCATCTAACCGTGATTGGTGGCCAAACGCATTAAAGTTGAACATCCTTCGTCAAAACTCTTCCCTTTCCAACCCAATGGGAGAGGACTTCAACTATGCTGAAGAATTCAAGAGCCTAGATTTGGCTGCTTTGAAAAAAGACATTTATGATCTAATGACCGAGTCGCAAGACTGGTGGCCAGCGGATTACGGACATTACGGTCCTTTCTTTATCCGTATGGCATGGCACAGCGCAGGTACTTACCGTATCCAAGACGGACGTGGTGGGGCAGGTGCGGGTCAACAGCGTTTCGCGCCATTGAACAGCTGGCCAGATAACGCCAACTTAGACAAAGCTCGTTTGTTGCTTTGGCCAATCAAGCAGAAATACGGAAAGAAAATCTCTTGGGCCGATTTAATGGTGCTTGCAGGTAACTGCGCATTAGAATCAATGGGATTTGAAACCTATGGTTTTGCAGGTGGACGTGCCGATGTTTGGGAACCAGAAGAAGATGTTTACTGGGGTTCTGAAACAGAATGGATGGGCGATGACAAGCGTTACAGCGGAGATCGTGAATTAGAAAATCCATTAGGAGCGTCACATATGGGACTTATTTATGTAAACCCAGAAGGTCCTAAAGGCCAGCCAGACCCAAAAGGAGCGGCACACGATATTCGTGAGACATTTGGTCGTATGGCAATGAATGATGAAGAAACTGTAGCATTAATTGCTGGCGGACATACATTCGGTAAGACGCACGGTGCGGCTGATCCTACTAAATATGTAGGTGCTGAGCCAGCTGGTGCAAGTATCGAAGAACAAGGTATGGGTTGGAAAAACACTTACGGTTCTGGTAAAGGTGTAGACACCATTACCAGTGGATTAGAAGGTGCATGGACCAAAACTCCAGCTAAATGGAGCAATGACTATTTCGATCACCTTTTCGGATATGAGTGGGAGTTGACCAAAAGCCCTGCGGGTGCTCATCAATGGAAACCTGTGAACAATGGTGGTGCAGGTACAATTCCAGATGCGCATGACCCCTCTAAAACTCATGCTCCTTTCATGTTGACCACGGATATCGCTTTAAGAGAAGATCCAATTTATGAGAAGATATCTAGAAGATTCCATGAAAATCCCGATGAGTTTGCAGAAGCTTTTGCAAAGGCTTGGTTCAAATTAACTCATAGAGATATGGGGCCAAAGTCACTCTATTTAGGTGCTGAAGTGCCTAAAGAAGATTTGATTTGGCAAGACCCAATTCCAGAAGTAAATTATTCATTGATTAACGAAGACGATATTGCCGCGCTGAAATCTGAAATTTTAACTTCTGGATTAACGGTAGCTCAATTAGTGTCTACGGCTTGGGCTTCGGCTTCAACTTTCCGTGGTTCAGACAAGCGTGGTGGTGCCAATGGTGGACGCCTTCGTTTAGCGCCTCAAAAGAATTGGGAAGTGAATAACCCAGCTCAGTTGGCTGTAGTTTTAGAGAAATTGGAGGCTATTCAAAAAGAATTCAATGCTGCTCAATCGCGTGGAAAAATGGTTTCTATGGCTGATTTAATTGTTTTAGGCGGAAGCGCAGGAATTGAGCAAGCGGCCAAAAATGCTGGCAAATCGATAACTGTTCCTTTTACTCCTGGACGCGCTGATGCTTCTCAGGAACATACAGATGTGGACTCATTTGCTGCGCTAGAACCAGCGGGAGATGGTTTCAGAAACTACTTTAAGCCAAAGCATAAAGTAACGGCAGAGGAATTATTAGTGGATAAAGCACAATTATTGACATTGACTGCTCCTGAAATGACTGTTTTGGTTGGCGGTATGCGTGTTTTGAACACCAACTTCAATCAATCATCTCATGGCGTATTCACAAAACAGCCAGAGGCTTTGACGAATGACTTCTTTGCGAATCTTTTAGACATGCAAATAACTTGGCATGGAACAACGGATGCTCAGGACGAATTCAAAGGTCGCGATCGGAAGACAGGTGAAGTGAAATGGACTGCCACCCGCGCTGATTTGATCTTCGGATCGAATTCAGAGCTTCGTGCTTTGGCTGAAGTTTATGCTTGTGCAGATGCTCAGGATAAATTCATCAAAGACTTCGTAGCCGCTTGGACAAAAGTGATGAACCTAGATCGTTTCGATTTAGCTTAATTGGAATTTTACATAATTAATGAAGAGGTGATCTGGAAACAGATCACCTTTTTTACTGGTAATGTGGCCAAAAATAGTTGGTGACTTTGTAATGAAATTTGCATTATTTGGATATTGTAGATCTAAAGAGGAAGCGAGCTCTGCTGAGGAGCAACTTGCCAGCAATAGGGTTTGCCAAGTAGAA